>Ga0208764_10000516_pt1 | contig 24665 bp, 20 predicted proteins | sample ETNtaG_18_FD_185762 | JGI IMG/M metagenome (GOLD analysis project Ga0208764, IMG submission 185762) | Marine microbial and viral communities from oxygen minimum zone, Eastern Pacific Ocean - ETNP201302SV91 (SPAdes) (version 2) | ecosystem: Environmental > Aquatic > Marine > Oceanic ... | reverse complement strand
TTTTCAACTTTAACCTTTTAGGGAATTCATTTCTTGAGAGATCAACCATATGAATGCTTCGCAAACGAAACGTGAGTCTTACTTGAAAACAGCACTTTATTGCTTTGATTCGGCTGGAGTACATGCTGAATCTGGAAATTTAAAGGCTGCTGCTAGTTTGATTCTTAAAGCTCTTGATCAAGAAAGGAGAGCAGGAGTCATAGGGCCACAAATATTGCAACTGATTAAACCCAGAGAATAGTGTTGATTTTTAATTCTTTATTAGAATCTTTAGCAAGCTAGAAGTTTTCAAAAGTTTGAGATAATTTAAGCGGGTGACCGGACTCGAACCGGCGACGTTCAGCTTGGGAAGCTGACATTCTACCACTGAATTACACCCGCATTTTAATTGATTCTAATTCATTTTCTAACAGAAATTTATGTATTTGATGATGATAAAACTTTTGATGTTGCAGCTATACCAGAACCCATTGTATTTGTTAGCAGATTTAGAGATTGTAGAGTTGCTTCAATAGATGCAACTGCTGTTAAAACATCTCGATCACTAACGAATCCTAGATGTCCAATTCTAAAGACTTTTCCTTTTAGATGATCCTGTCCGCCAGCTAGAAGAATATCAAATTTGTCTTTGATGATTTTTCTAAACTCTTCTGCATCAAAATTTGTTGGAGCTACGGCTGTGATTGCTGGACTTCCATGAGATTCTTCTCCAAATAGAGGAAGTCCCATCGCTTTCATTCCTGCTTGAGTTGCTGCACGATGTCGAGCATGTCGGGTAAAGATTGCTTCCAAACCTTCTTGCTGCATCATGTCTAGCGCGACTTCTAACGCGAAGTACAGATTTACTGCGGGAGTAAAAGGGTTGCTGTCTTTATTAGCTGTTTTGAGATAAGAAGCTAGATCTAAATAAAATTTGGGGAGGTCAGAGTGCTTGTGAGCTTCCCAAGCTCTTGGACTCATAGCAACGAAACTTAGGCCTGGAGGAACCATGTACCCTTTTTGAGAACCAGAGGCCACTACATCTAGCCTCCATTCGTCCATTGGGACGTTGCAAGCGCCCAGACTGGTGACACAATCCACGATTGTCAGAGCTTTACCGTGGGCTAGTACATGTTTGCTGATTGTTTGGAGGTCGTTGATGATGCCAGTGGAGGTCTCAGAGTGCGTGAGTATTACAGCTTTGATTTCTTTGTTCGCATCTTCTAAAAGAACTCTTTGAAAGTCTTCTGGATTGAGTGGGGTTCCCCACTTTGCTTGCAAAACTTGAACATCCAGTCCATATGCTTTTGCAACTTTGACCCATCTTTCTCCGAATTTGCCGTTTTCACCGCAAAGAACCTTGTCACCTCTACTAAGTGTGTTGATTATCCCTGCCTCCATTGCGGCAGTACCACTGCCTGTGATGGCTAGTACATCCCCGTTGGTTTGATGCAACCATTTGAGCTGCTCGGTGGTATGCCGAACTAATGCTTGAAATTCTTTGCTGCGATGGCCGATTGGATGTTTCCCTAGTGCTTTCAGTACCTTTTCCGGTACTGGTGTAGGACCAGGGATCATCAGGGTGAGTTTTTCCTGCATGGTCACTGGGTTAAGAATGAGTCATCCTAAAAAATTAACTTAGCGGGTCACTTTTATCATTAATTCGAATGCTGGTTCTACAGGCTTAACGCTTCCAGTTTGGGTTGCAGCGGCTACTAAAGCGGCCCTTGGGGCATTAAAAGGGAATGAGTTCGTTTCCATACAAACAGTCGTTTTACCAGATTGCGATGAATCGTTAGTTGTCCCTGTGACTTCTGCTGCATGTATTGCTGGAGGTCAGCAAGCTATTGGTATTAGTCATGCAGATTCTGGTTTAAGCCTTGATATAACAAGAAACTTGGAGATTTGGGCATGTGTTCAATTCCATAAACAGATTCATCCAAATCTTGAATCCTCAGAATCTTGGTTGCAATTGGTTGGAGGCATGGGAGTAGGGAAACATGATGCAACTGGTGAATTGTGTTTGTCTCAGTTTGCTCATGAGTTATTGCTCTGCAATCTTCGTTCTTTGGTACCAAAAGGTTTTCTTTTGAGAGTCGAACTAGTTTTACCTGCAGGTAAGAAATTAGCTCAGAGAACTAGTAATGAAGCCTTTGGCGTTGTTGATGGATTGGCAATTATTGGAACTCAAGCAGAGGCTCAAATCAGTGCATCACCTGAGCAACTTCAACAAACCATTGAGGAATTACGCTCCAGATGTGCTGCTCCTAATTTTTCTAGTTCAATTATTTTTGTTATTGGGGAGAATGGATTTGATTTGGCTTTGAAACTAGGTTTTCCTCATCGTCAGATTCTTAAAGTAGGTAATTGGTTAGGCCCTTTATTAGTTGCTGCTGCTGAAGCGAAAGTTAAAAAACTTTTGTTGTTGGGCTATCACGGCAAATTGGTCAAACTTGCAGGAGGCATATTTCATACCCATCATCATTTGGCTGATGGCCGATTAGAAGTTTTGACAGCCTTGGCTGTAGCTGAGGAGATTCCATTGCACTTGATCAAGAAAATTAGTCAAGCGGTTTCAGTCCAATCGGCTTTGTTGACTTTGGAGTCGATTGATCCAGCACTTGCCAAAAACCTTTGGAACCGATTGGCAGCGGTTGTTGAACAAAGAAGTACTGCTTACTTGGGTAGCTATGGTGCATGGTCTGTTGAAATAGGTGCAGCGTTATTTGATCGTCAGCGTCGAATGCGTTGGGCTGGGCCTTTAGGGTTTAAACAGCTTCAAGGTTTAGGGGTTGATCTCGAGCCCTAGAGCCAGATTTTTATCTCTGCTGCCTTTTATTAAGTTTTTTCGTGTTCATATGCCTTCCTCTCAAAGCAAAGATCAACGTAAACCAGCAATTATCATTCTTGACTTTGGCTCGCAGTATTCCGAGTTAATTGCAAGAAGAATTCGAGAAGCCGAGGTGTTTTCCTTGGTCATGAGTCATCGAACTTCTGTTGATACTCTCCGTGAATTATCTCCTAAGGGAATCATTCTTAGTGGGGGACCAAGTTCGGTGTATCAAGAAGGTGCACCAATTTGTGATCCTTCTATTTGGAGTCTTGGCATTCCTGTATTAGGTGTTTGCTATGGAATGCAATTGATGGTGCATCAATTGGGTGGATCTGTTGAGGCAGCTACTGGTAAAGCAGAGTATGGAAAGGCTCCTTTAAATGTTGATGTCTCAACAGGATTACTAAATCAAGTAGTGAATGGTTCGACGATGTGGATGAGCCATGGTGATGCAGTGAAAGAATTACCAGAAGATTTTGTTTGTTTAGCTCATACAGCTAATACTTCGAAAGCAGCTATTGCTTCATATGAGCGGAATCTTTATGGGGTGCAGTTTCATCCTGAGGTGGTTCATTCCATTCATGGAATGACAATGATAAGAAATTTTGTCTATCAAATATGTGGTTGTGAGCCTGATTGGACAACAACAACATTTATTGATGAAGCTATTGCTCAAGTCAAATCCCAAGTTGGCGCTAAGAGAGTTTTGCTTGCTTTGTCCGGTGGAGTTGATTCATCAACACTTGCGTTTCTACTTCACAAGGCAATAGGTGATCAGTTGACTTGTATGTTTATTGATCAGGGTTTTATGCGTAAGGGAGAACCAGAATTTCTTACGGATTTTTTTGATCGTAAGTTTCATATTAATGTTGAATATATAAATGCCCGAGAACGATTTATTAATAAACTTATAGGTATTACAGATCCAGAAGAGAAGCGGAAAATTATTGGCAATGAATTTATACGTGTTTTCGAGGAGGAGAGTGCTCGGTTGGGACCATTTGATTATCTTGCTCAAGGCACTCTTTATCCAGATGTTATAGAAAGTGCTGGTACTAATTCAGATGGTAAGACCGGTGAGCGTGTTGCAGTGAAGATAAAAAGCCATCACAATGTTGGGGGTTTGCCTAAGGACCTTCAGTTTAAATTAGTTGAGCCTTTGAGAAGTCTTTTTAAAGATGAGGTTAGAAAGGTTGGAAGGTCGCTAGGCCTTCCGGAGGAGATTGTAAGACGGCACCCTTTCCCTGGTCCTGGTTTGGCAATACGTATTCTTGGAGAAGTAAATAATCAAAAACTTCATTGTTTACGTGATGCTGATTTGATTGTTCGTGAAGAGATTCGAAACGCAGGCTTATACAATGATGTTTGGCAGGCTTTTGCTGTTTTATTACCTGTTTGTTCAGTTGGGGTTATGGGTGATCAGAGAACTTATGATTGGCCAATTGTGGTTAGATGTGTTTCTAGTGAGGATGGAATGACAGCAGATTGGTCGCGTTTGCCTTATGAAACTTTAGAAGTTATTTCTAATAGAATAGTAAATGAAGTTAATGGAGTTAACCGAGTTGTTTTAGACATTACTAGCAAGCCGCCAGGTACTATCGAGTGGGAATAGTTCTCACATAGAGAACTCAATCAATCCTCAAAAAGTCACTTCAAGGATGCAGAACCCTTGATGTCCTGTCTTCCTAAGGGTTGGGATACTAATGTATCGGAATTTAAACGACGATATATGGAAATGACGTCCCATTCTTAGTAGTAATTTGCCTGCTTTTTAGATACTTTATCGTCTAAGTCACTATTTTCAAAATCAATATATTCCCAATTATTAAAGTCTAAATTAGATAATGAATTATTAACGTATATAATTAGATGAGCAATTCTCATTGAACAATGATTTTAGGCTTGGAGAGTATTATTTAAATCCAATGCAATTAATCAGTAAGTAAATGATTCTAGCTAGTATATATATTTCTGAGTCAATCAAATTTCACTTACTAGAATAAACCTTTCTTTTATGCAATTGGCATTGCGAACTGGCTTGTAAGTTATTAAACAATTGCCATAGCCAAGAATTTTTCTTGTTTGTTATTGATTAAGGGCTGGTGCAATGGGTCAGAGCTCGATATTCTAGGCCACATACTCAAATTCCCTTGACCGCAGCCTTACAACAGGACTTGCAGTTGCAACGTCGTCTGCATCAAGACAGCATTCAGCTTGCAGGGAAGACCATTTATATAAACCCTTTCCTTTACTGGAGGCGATTTGATAGCAATACCGATCGTTGGTTGCGTGAGCCTGGTCAGCTAGGAGAAGATCAAATCAAGCTAAATCGGAGTCGGTTTTACCCAGAAGTTGATTGGAATGATTTAGATGATGATGATTCTGCGCTGAAAGATGCATCAATTGAAATGTTCTTGAAAAGCCTTGAGCTGATTAGTACTTTTCATCCTGAATTGAATGCAGGGCAATTGCTTGAAGTAGAGCGCAAGATGGCTGTGACAAAAAAGCGTGCATTTGAAAGATGGGTAGAAAAATCTTTTCGAAGGCGTTGGAATGAAGAGTCAAGAGAACGAAAGAGGTTTGAACGTGAACGTTTTTGGCGCTCTTTCAAGGAATGGGCAAGCCATGAGACCACTCAACAAGCTGTTGTTCCTTTTGTTGCAGCCGTTTTTATCTCTGGCTTTACCGGTTGGTCATTAGGTGTCTCAAATGTCACTTGTCCTCCATTTTTGATGCCTTCCGAGCAAACTGGCCTTATGTAGATATTTAAGGCTTCTATGGCCGATGATCCAAAAGATACTCTCCGTCTTTTTTTGATGCAGGATCTACTTCCTGTGGGGATCGCAATTATTGAGCGGGCTAGGAAAGGTGGGACTTTGAAAGTAACCGAACCATTTACTTCTTCAGACGATCCTTTTCAATTACTTCGTAAAGAAGGAGAGACTTCAGCTAAAACTGTGCGAGAACAGTTAGACAAGGTAAGTCCGGGGCTTGGAAATCCGGTTGTGCCAGTCACAGTTGAGGTGGAGATAGATGATTCTCACCCTATCGACACAGAGGCTTTGATTGAATGTTTGGACAGACTACAACTCGGGATGAAAGAACTTGAGAGTTTTTTGGATGTCGATCATTCTCCAAAAGCAATCCACCTGACGGATGAAGGATGATTTAGATGAACGAAATTGCACAGCAGGAAGTAAGTAAGAGTAGAAAATATGGCTTGGTAAAGCAGCCAATCGTTCTTTTTACTTTGCTATTGGTTGTCTTTGGATCAATAACAGCTCGACTTTTTTGGCTGCAAGTACTGCAAGGCTCTTTTTATCGAAAACTCTCAGATGAAAATCGAATTCGCCTCATATCACGACCACCAGTGCGTGGACGTTTACTAGATCTTCGCGGAAAGACTCTTGCTGATAGCAAAGTTACATATGCTCTTTCTATCCAACCGAGATTAGTCAGTAATGAGGAATGGCCCTCTTTGCGTGATGGACTATCGAGTTTGCTGACGATTTCCAAAGACTCCATGGATCAGCGTTTTCGCGAAGGTGTTATCAAAGATCCGTTTCGGATTACATTGGCTAATGATCTGTCGCCAGAACAGGTTTTACGTTTTACGGAAAAAGAAAGCAGCTTCAAAGGAGCACAAGTTGATGTGGAGTTGATTCGTTCTTATCCATACGGGACACTTGCTTCGCATGCTTTGGGCTATACCCAGTCAATTACTCAAAAAGAATTTAATATTTTGCGTGAAAAGGGTTATGAAATGTCTGATCGTATTGGTAGGACTGGTGTTGAGGCAGCTTATGAACAGATTTTAAGAGGGAAATGGGGTGGAGAGATGCTTGAGGTTGATGCTGCTGGGAATGTTCAAAGGAGTCTTGGCTTTAAATCTCCTGAATCAGGTAAGGATCTTGTCTTGACAATTGATTTGGGCTTGCAATTAGCTGCAGAGAAGGCTCTTGAAGGTAAGTTTGCTGGAGCTGTTGTTGTACTTGATCCAAGGACAGGAGCTATTAGAGCTATGGCTAGTAGACCTAATTTTGACCCGAATTTCTTTTCAAAGTCCTTTACGACTCAAAAAGAATATGACGATCTCTTCTTGTCTTCTGCAATGCCACTTTTTAGTAGGGCTATTAATGCATATGACCCTGGTAGTACCTGGAAGCCTGTTACTGCAATGGCAGGCATGGAAAGTGGAAGGTTCCCAGCAGATGTCCGTTTGAAAACTACTCGTTGTATTAAGTATGGGAGTCACTGCTTCCCTGAATACAACCGTAAAGGGTTTGGGTGGATTGGTTATGAAGATGCGCTTCGCTTTTCTAGTAATACTTTTTTTTATCAAGTAGGTGTAGGTGTTGGTTCGGAAGCTTTATATGCAGCGGCTAAGGCACTCGGTTTTGATGCCTTAACTGGAATTGAAATTGGCTATGAAGAGAGCAAAGGCATTGTAGGTAATAAGGCTTGGGCTGATCAAGGTAGGGGATGGGGGAAGCCTGGTCAAACCCCTTGGATTCCAGAGGATATTGCTAGCGCATCCATAGGGCAAGCTGTGGTGCAGGTAACCCCTTTGCAACTGGCCCGTGCTTATGCTGTGTTTGCGAACGGTGGATATTTAGTAACTCCTCATTTAGCAAATTTAGATATAGATTGGACCTCTCCCAAATATCGTAAGAAGGTTAAGTTTCAGTCCTCAACGTTAGAAACAATACGACGTGGATTGAGGAAGGTTGTTGAGTCAGGAACAGCTGCCTCACTAAACTTAAGAATGCCTACTCTACCTCCTGTGGCTGGTAAAACCGGGACTGCAGAAGATAGTACTGGTGGCTCTGATCATGCTTGGTTTGTATGCTTTGCGCCATATGAAACGAGTGAAATTGTCGTTGTTGCTTTTGCTCAAAATACACCAGGAGGTGGATCTGTACATGCTTTACCTATGGCACTGAAGGTGCTTGAAGTCTGGAATCAAAATCGTATGAAGCAATCTTTATCGTTGTAAGTTTCTTTGATTGTAGGCAAGTTAGGCTGCTTGACTCGCATCTGTCTCGTGAGTCAATTTTTTTAGCAAAATCTTTTTAGCCTCTGCGAGAGAACATTTAGTGGTTCTAAATGGAAGTAATTTCATTGGACTACGTTCTGGTCGAACTAACCAGGTTTGGTTGGGTTGTTGCAGGAGTAAAAATCCTCGATAACGAATAGCAATGTTTTGATCGTGTTGAAATCTCATTGCAGAGCTAATTCCAATCAATCTTGAAATATTCATAACACTATATATGGTGTTTTGCCACTACATATGGTGTTTTTCTAACTTCTAAATTTTGAGTGAATTGCTTGGGTTATTCCATCTTCTATTTCTAGAGTCTGAGAGGCTTCATTTGCATCAGTCTTTCTAAGAGGTCTTCGATGGATTCATCTTTGGGTGGTTTGTTGTGATTGCTTAGAAGTTGACGTCCTACAACCTGTGCACCTAAGTGAGTGAGTTGTATGCGAAGAGAGATCAATAGTTCCATGCCTCCGCCTCCTGAAAAGCTTGCAATTGCTATTGGTCTGCCATTAAATAAGTCTCTGAAATCGTCTCCCTGAACTGATAACCATGCAAGAGTGCTTGTGAATACTGGTGGGATGGATCCGTTGTATTCAGGTGCACAGATCACCCAAAGTGGGATAGCTCCCATTTTGATAGATAAAGTTTTTACTACTGAAGGAATGCCTTGTTCAACATGAATTCGTGGGTTGAAGAGGGGTAAATCAAGTGTTGTTAAATCCAATAGTTCTGCCTTTTTTTTCCTGTCTGACGCTATTTGAATAAAACGTTGTGCAAGTTTGAGGTTTTCGCCATTACTTGCTGTGATTACCAGAAGATCTGTCGAGGAGGTCATAGAAATTTGGCAGAGTGATTCTTTAAGAAGTACTTGGATGACGTTATTAGTAAGTCGCTCCTGTACGTCGCTGATGTACAGCGGTGACACCATCTAAATCTAGAACTTTGCCATTTTGAATTTCTGCATAGATCAACCAATGATCACCACATTCCATCCGTTGCACTACAGCTCCTTCTAGCCATGCCAGTGCCTCGGGCAGGATTGGTTGACCGGCTGGACTGGTGTCAAGTTCTAGCCCTTCAAAGCGGTCTGCGCCGGGTGGAAATGGTTGGAGGAATTGCTTCATTAGTTGGTTTTGTCTACCTGCGGCCAGTACATTGATTGCGAAGCGGTCATCACGTAGTAACAGGGTTTCTATTGCACGATCCTTAGCAATCGAAATGGTGAGACCAGGTGGCGAAAAGCTTGCTTGGCTAACCCAGCTGGCCACCATGGCACCGCTGAGGCTGGCATCTCCTTGACCTTTGCGGGCAGTTAGTACGCAAAGGGCACCTATCACTCGACCGAGAGCTAACACTGCTGGATCGCTGCGATTCGCACTCATTCCACCGGTGGTGCGTCGTTGCTGAAGGCGTTGTTCTTTCAGCAGGCTTCTACCAAAGTGTGTGCCTGTTTCCTCCAGAGTTTTGACCATCGCAGCATCTGGACTGAACTTCACTTTGATCGGCTCAAATCCGAATCGAAAGCCCCCGTCACGTAATTTGCTTTCGAGAAGTTCGAGTGCTTCACCACTCCAGCCGTAGCTGCCAAATACGCCTACGGGTTTAGTACGATCGCCCTCTGCAAGCAGTGTTCCTAGTGTTGAGATGATTGGTGTTGGTGCGTGGCCTCCCAGAGTTGGTGAGCCGATAAGGTAAGCATCTGCTGTTTGGATTGCTTGGAGTAGCTCATTAGCGGGGGTGAATTCGCAGTTGATACTTGTCACACGCACACCAGTTCTGCTCACGCCTTGGGCAAGGGCATCAGCGATTGCGGCTGTGTTGCCGTAGGCACTAGCGAAAAGTAGCAACACATTGAGTACGGCATCCTGGGGCCCTTCGCTCCAACGTCGGTAATCACTTAGTAGGCTGCGCCAGCTTGATTCTATGGCTGGGCCATGGCCTGGTGCGATTGTGCGGATGTCAAGCTCTTCGAGCCTATCGACAAGGCTATTTACTTGGCTGCTCATCGATGCCATCAGGCAGTCGTAGAAATGGCGCCGCTCTTCTTCCGTGCTGTTTCGGTTGGCTTCGGCCCAGTTGTTTGTACAGAGATGAGCGGCGAATAGCTTGTCGCTCATTAGCAGGCCGAGATGTTCTTCGAAAGCCAGCAGGCCGCCTGGCCAACGAGCGGTCGGAGCGGGAATCAATCTCAACTGATAATTGGTGTTTAGTTGGAGAATTTTTTCTTGTCGAATGATTTGGATATTTGGTATAGGAGGTATAACTTGGATTGGCTCTTCTTGGCTCTCTGGTGCTATTGGTTTGCGTTGATTCCAGAGCTCTTTGATCAATTTGGCACCAGGATTGGAGCTGATTAATTCCAGATTGGGATAAATATTAGCTAGCTCCTGTAGCAAGGCGATGCGGTTTGGGTTGACGTGTCCGACTACAACTTGTAACCCTGTCGTTTTTTTAGATAGAGTCTCGGCGAGGGCGGGCAGGAACACCTTGGAATAGGCAGCTCCTGGTGGATGAACTAATACGGCTGGCTGATGATCACCTTCATTGTTTAGGCCAGCGGCAAACAGAAAGCTATTAGCCGTGCTACCTCGCTCTAGGCCATATTCCAATGCAAAACGGAGTCGTTGAGGGCTAAGGCCTCGTAGGCTGATGAAGCCGTCTGAAATAGGGATATTGATTGTTTGACGTTCGCAGATGTCTGTATTTGTTCCTTGATGGGTAGAGGAAGTTTTCATTAGTAGTGGTTTCCTACTTTGCGGTGATGGACAGCGGTATTGGCTTCAGCATCTGCCACGTTGCCCTCCTCAACGATGGCATAAATAATCCAGTGGTCCGGGCTTTCTAGGCGCTGTTCAACTCGACAACCGAGGAATGCGAGTGCATCAAGCAGTACTGGACCTCCTTTGGCGGCTGCCTCAAGTATGTTGATGCCTTCAAATCGGTCGGCACCAGGAGGGAATCGCTTGAGAAAATGGCGCATTAATGGCTTGTAGTTGTCTTCTCGGAGCACGTTGATCACGAAGCGATCACCCACCTGCATCAAGGTTTCGATGGCACGATCCTTAGCGACTGCCACTGTGAGACCCGGTGGTGTGAAGCTTGCTTGGCTAACCCAGCTAGCGACCATGGCACTGCGCCTTATGTCGTTTTCTTTGCCCTGGCTGGCCGTAACTACATACAGTCCGCCACTGAGCCGGCCTAGGGCTTTGTCTAAATTGCTGTCTATATTTTTCATGGCTGCCATGTTTTTTTCGCGGCTTAATAATTGGCCTAGATCGGTGCCTGCTTCTTCGAAACGCTGGTAGTCATTGCTATCGGGTACTTTACGAATACGTAGGGGTGAGAAGGCTTCTTTTTGATCAAGACTTCTTAATTGTGATGCGAGTTCATCTATTGGTGTATCACTACTTCCGTAAGCTTCGTATACAGCTACCCATTGTTTGGTGCTTAGTGCTGCAAGTAAGGTGCCGATTGAACTTTGTGTCTCTGCATCCGGATGTGCAGGCCAGGTTGGTACGACTACGGCTTTAGCGTTACTGATTAATCCGCTGAGTTCCTGGGCTTCGCAAGCACGTAGATCAATGAGTTGTACTTGTGCACTAGCTTTACCGATGCCATGAGCAATTGCTTGACTGAGACGATCACAGAAACCGTATTGGCTTAGATAACAGACAGCTGTATAGCTGTCGCTTTTACTACGTTGACTACTCCATTCACGATAGTCGTCGATCCAGAGATTGAGATGTTCACGAAGTAGTGGTCCATGACCAACGGCAATTGTGTTGATCTCTGGCAGCTTATCCATACGCTTGAGTGCTTGGACTACACTACGCGCATTGGGTCCCATCAGGCAGTCATAATAGAAGCGAAAGTCGGGAGCGAGAATACTTGGATTTTTGTCGTAGACATCATCCGAGCAATAGTGCATTCCAAAGGCATCACAGGTGTAAAGGATACCGGTGCCATGATCGAAGGAGAAGATTGTGTCTGGCCAGTGCAGGTTAGGTGCACTGAGAAATTCAATGCGGTGTGAAAAACCACTGGATGGGTTCGTTCCTAGATCCAGTTCGTCACCATTTTTGACTGCTCGAGAGCAAAAGGGGCGATGTACCTGATCTTGGAGGAACTGTATTGCGATTTTTGATGCCAGAATTTCGATTTGTGGGTTCAAGTCGATGATCTGCCCTACAAGCCCAGAGTGATCGGGTTCAGTGTGACTGATGATTAAATAGTTGATCTTTGTTGGGTCGATTTGTTGCTTCAGTAATTTCAGCCAGGCTTCTTTGAATTTCAGATGACTTGTGTCTATTAATGCGGTTTTGGCACCATGTATGAGGTAGCTGTTGTAGGTGGTTCCGTTTCGAAGGCCAAATTCAATATCAAAGCGGCTCCTGTCCCAGTCGAGGCAGCGAATAGTGGAGGTATCTCTGGAGATTTCTTCGCATTGAAGTGACAGTCGTGGATCAGAGCAGTGTGTTGCTACCGTGGCGCTTGTTCGTGTAGCTGCCATGGATAGATACCTATGACCAATCTTCAGACTCTAATAAAGGATTGATAGTAATTGTTGTATACGTTTGTGGCTTGTTTGGAAAAACTTGCGTCAATGCTCTTATGACCAGGACATTCTAGGTAACCAATTTACTAGAGATGGAAATATTATTATGAGCAGTAACACACAAATTTGAAGAGCTACAAATGGCAAAGCCCCCTTATAGATTTCTTGAGTTGTGATGGATTTTGGGGCTACACCTCGGAGATAAAAGAGAGCGAAACCAAAAGGAGGAGTGAGGAATGAAGTTTGTAGATTGGCTCCTATTACTACCCCTAACCACAACAAAGCATCAGGGCCGAGCAGTTGACGTGCGGCTGGAAGAAGGAGAGGAACTGCAATAAATGCAATTTCAAAGAAGTCAATGAAAAAGCCTAAAAAGAAAATGATCAACATACTGATAGCCATAAAACCAATTTTTCCACCGGGAAGATTGAGCAAAATGTTGGCTATCAGCTCATCTCCATGCACGCCACGAAAAACCAAACTAAATGCGGTTGATCCAAGCAAGATTGCCATGACCATGGATGTTGTTCGGACAGTTTGGTCGCAGACTTTTGAGAGGGTTTTGCGACTGAATCCTCCATGACTTGCAGCCAGTGCCATTGCCCCCATTGCGCCAAGAGTGCCTGCTTCAGTCGGGGTTGCTATCCCAAAGAAGATGCTGCCAAGTACAAGCAAAATCAAGCCAAGTGGTGGAAGCATTATTTGGGTTAATTTGGCTATTTGTAGAGGGGCTAGTTCTACATATTTTTGTTGAGGGGCTAGTTCTGGCTTAATTGCACTAATGATGAGTATGTATAGAGCAAATGAACTGGCCATGAGGATGCCAGGAATCAATGACCCTAGAAATAAATCGCCAACAGATATTCCTAGTTGGTCGCCAAGGACTACTAATACGATGCTTGGAGGAATTATTTGACCGAGTGTCCCTGACGCTGCAATAACGCCTGTAGCGAGAGAGCGGTCATACCCTGCACGCATCATTGCAGGAAGGGAGATAAGGCCCATCGTTGTTACTGTTGCTGCTACAACTCCAGTGGTTGCGGCAAGTAATGATCCAACTAGTACAACTGCAAGAGCCAATCCCCCACGGATCCTTCCTAGGAGCTGCCCCATGCTTTCTAGTAGACGCTCTGCGATCCCTGATGTTTCAAGCATTGCTCCCATAAAAATAAAAGCAGGAATGGCTAGCAAGGTGAAGTTGGCCATGATTCCAAGAATTCTTTGGGGAAGAGCTGTAAGAAAGCTGGGATCAATTTGACCTAGGGCTATTCCCAGTATTGAGAAAAGAACAGCAACACCACCTAGACAAAATGCCACTGGATAACCGCTTAATAGAACTATGACGAGTGCTAAAAACATTCCTGGCCCAAGGAATGATGTTGGGTCAATAGTGATTACAAAACCTAAGGATTCAATTTCGATCAAAGTGTTCCCCCATATCCTTTTGCTCTTGTGATTGATTGAGTAATGATGACTCTTGTAATCTCAACCAATTTCTAATTGCTTCTGAGATTCCTTGAAGGCTTAATAGAAGAAAACTGACAGGAATAAGAGTCTTTATCCAATATCGGGGTAAGCCGTCAGGGTCAGGCGAAATTTCTCTAATGCTCCAGGAATGAAGAGTTGGTGTAACTGAGAGAACCATTACTCCAAGCGCAAAAGGTAACAGCAATAGGAGTGTCCCTAATAGCTCGAGTCTTGCTTGACCCTGCTTATTTAAACGACCTTGCAGAATATCTACTCGCACATGATCCTGACGTTGCAATGTCCATCCCAATCCAAGTAAAAAAGCTAAGTCAAATAAGTACCATTGGCCTTCAATAAGTCTATTTGAACTGAGATTATGACCAATAGCTACTCCTAGATATCGACCTATGACATTCCACAACCCTAACCCAAGCATCAAAAGAATTGACCAACGTGCAATTACACCTACTGCTTGATTGAGTTTGTCTATTCGCTGTGAAAGATTAACCCACTTCTTCATTTCATTTATCTCTGAGAGTAAGTAAAGCTTGAGTAAGAGAATTCATTTATTTTGTTCCATGATGAAACTTCATTGCGAAATTTTTGCCATTGATTAAAGAGCCTACGAAAGTCTTGGTCTTTTGCCGAAATATCTGCATATAGTTGGAATGAAGCAGCTTTAGCGGCTTGTAGAATTGAGTAGTCGTAAGGAACCAGCTCTGTCCCTCCTTTGATGAGTCTTTGGAGTGCAGAACCATTAAGGGTGTCATAACTACTCAACATAGTTAGATTTGCTTCATAGCAAGCCGTTTCAAAGATCTCTTTGTACTCAATAGGTAACTGATTCCAAGCTTTTTGGTTTACAAGAGCATTGAGAGTTGGTCCAGGTTCCCACCAACCTGGGTAGTAATAGAAACGAGCTGCCCTAGCAAAACCAAGCTTTTCATCGTCGTATGGACCCGTCCATTCGGCTGCGTCAATTGCTCCACGATCCAGAGCTAGATAGACCTCTCCTCCAGGAAGAACTTGAACATTGACACCTAGTTGTGCCATAACTTCACCTCCAAGCCCTGGAATTCTCATTTTTAGTCCTTGGAGAGATTGCAATCCTTCAAGCTTTTGTTTGAACCATCCCCCCATTTGCGCACCTGTATTCCCAGCTGGAAAACCGATGACTCCAAAATCATTGAATACTGCATTCATCGCTTGTATTCCTCCTGCTTCATAGAGCCAACTATTTTGTTGTTGGGCGGTTAAACCAAATGGGACGGAAGTTCCAAAAGCAAAGGATGGATTCTTACCTTTGTAGTAATAACTGGCTGTATGGCCACATTCAACAGAACCTGCTTGGACTGCATCTAGAACTTCTAGCCCAGGAACTATTTCACCGGCTGCATAAGGTTTGATTTGGAAGTTTCCTCCACTCAGCGCGTTAACTCTTTCGCTAATTGTTTCAGCACCGCCATAAATTGTGTCTAATGAGATTGGCCAACTAGTTGCCATTCGCCATTGAACTTTTGGTAAGGACGTTGTGCTATTTATGCTTTCTTTGCGAACTGTGCATGATCCAATTAGGCTCGCCCCTGCTGCAGCTGAAAGGGCTTTTGCACTAGAGCTAAGTAGCTTTCTACGTTGCATGCTGCTTATTTGAACAGAAACGGATGCTTCTATATTGATGTTCTATTGTAATAAATATCGATATTGTTTTAGTTGTTTTTAAATTCGACACCAATTATTAAAAGAGGCCGCTTGTCCATAAATCAGGTTGTTTTCATCCCATATAGTCCAGATTCGAGCATTTTTGATGCTGAAATACTCTCCTTTGCTATTAATCCTGATGCCTTGATAATTTGTTATTGCATGTTCTCTATTTACGTCAAGCAAGGCATGTTGACGCTTTGCACGCTCTTCTTCTGGAGTAGTAAGTCTAGAAGGCATACCAATCATCTCGTCCCAACATCTACCCCAAAGTAGTAGTGCTGCAGCATTGGCGTAGTTTAAACATGGATCTGTTGAAGCATCATGAGCCATGACAGGGTTAGGCATTGTGAAGAGGATTTTTGCTTGCTGTCGATTTGAATGAATGACACCTGGATAGGTAATTAGTGAGTTGTCAAAGGCTATTCGATAAGAATTCACTATTAGACTGACGAGTCTTAATGACTGATTTGTTAGCCAGGGAGGATTATTCACCTGCAGCCATTGCTTGTAGCATTGCTTGCTGTGCAATGATTGCTCCTTGATCATGTAAGTGCTTCAGGAATTGTTGACGTGCTTCTGGGAAACGTGGCTCTTCAGCTAGTGGTAAGTCCCCTGCTGAATGGAGTCCTGAATCACCTTCCATGGCTGGAGTTATGACAACAAGATCGGCATGTAGATTGCCTTCATATTTCCACCAAAGACTTGGATCTAAAACTGCAGGGTGAGGTTGTGCAGGACTATTTTCGTTGATTGTTCTCTGTTTTGCAATCTCAGTAGTGTTTTTAGCTTCTTTTGCTATAGCTTGTAGTACTTCTCTGCGTTGTTTGGCTAGATCTTCAAGTAACTTACTTCTACTACGTCCTCGAAGTTGAAATAACACAAAAGGATCTTCACTAAACCTATCTCCCATAAGGAAATAAATAGCACTGATGTGTTTACAGGGATTTGCTTTATCAGGACAATTACACTCACTTCGTACTTCTTGCAGTTTGAAGGGAAATAATCGACGCCCACTCGCTGCAAACGCTCGTTCTATATCTTCTGGCATTATCCCAGCTAGTAATTGAGCAGACCAACGCGCTTTTTGAGTTAATGCTTCTAAGACGTACCGCCAGTCTTCGTCATTCAATACATCTAACCAGAGCTTGACTTTATATGGATCTTCGCCAGTACCTTGAACACGTGCATGAACTCGGCGACCTTCAAAACGGATTGAGGTGACATTGCCTTCTCGTGCATAGGTCCACGCTCTTTCAAGTCGTTTTTTAAACCTATATGAATTAATTAATTCCATCCATTGCTCAACCCACCATGGTTGATGACCTAACCCCTCATCGCTGAGTGCAGTGGTGATTTCAGATTTGTTTGTGGATGAATTGGTCATGATTGAGACTTCATTTAATTTTCTTCTAAGGCAACTAATTTGCGTAGTTCATTAACACCTAAACTCCCTAGCCAATCCTCACCTGATCCAATAATATCTTCGGCAAGACGAGATTTCTCTCGGATCATGTGGTCAATTTTTTCTTCGACAGATCCGCTTGTAATGAACTTGTGGACCAGTACCCTTTTGTCTTGCCCTATCCGATAAGCTCTGTCTGTAGCTTGATTCTCTACAGCCGGATTCCACCATCGATCTATATGAAAGACATGACTAGCACGTGTCAGATTGAGTCCTATGCCTCCTGCTTTGAGTGAGAGCAAGAAAATTTGAGGTCCACGTGGGTCTTCTTGGAATCGATCCACCATTGCTTGCCTATCTGTTTTGGTTGTACTTCCATGCAAGAATGGGACTTCGCAGTGCCATCGTTGTTGTAAATAAGCCTGTAATAAATGTCCCCATTCTGCAAATTGCGTAAACAGCAAGGCCCTGTCTCCTGCCTCGAGGACTTCTTCTAAAATTTCTTCGAGTCTTTGAAGTTTGGCTGACCGTTCCATAAAGTTGTCTTGAATATTTTTTTCTTTTAAAGCTAGTGCTGGGTGGTTACAAATTTGCTTTAAACGTGTTAGGAGCCCAAGCACTTTGCCGTGTCGTTGACCCTTTGGTGCTTTTGCAATCGCATCTAACGTGTCTTCAACTGTTTTCTGGTAAAGACTTTGTTGCTCTTTACTGAGGCCCACCCATTCGCTAAGTTCAACTTTTTCAGGGAGATCAGAAATAATTGCTTTGTCAGTTTTCAGTCTGCGCAATAAGAAAGGACTGACACGAGCTTTTAGATCTTTTAGAGAAGATATATCTCCATATCTTTCAATAGGTAGTCGATATCGCTGATGAAAGAAGTCTTGTTGTCCAAGAACTCGAGGATTAAGAAAATCCATTAGTGCCCATAGTTCACTGACACGATTTTCTACAGGTGTACCTGTTAAGGCAATACGGAAACGACTATTTTTGCCTGTTCGAGCAATATCACGTGTTGCTTTACTTTGTTTTGCATTTGGATTCTTGATCGCTTGAGCTTCATCGATGACTATTCCTTGCCAGTCGATTGTCTCGAGTAGCTCGTCATCTCTTTGCATCAGTCCATAGCTTGTTAATACTAGGTCAATCTTACTCAGAGCTTTTTTGAGTTCTGGGGTCGTAGAAGGTCGCTTAGGTCCATAGTGTTCTGAGACATTTAAATTTGGGGTAAAGGATTGAGCCTCTCTTTTCCAATTTGTTAATACTGATGTTGGCGCCACTAATAACACAGGTCGTTTGAGTTCTTGTTCAGCTTTGAGGTGTTGTAAAAAGGCAAGTAGTTGGATTGTTTTACCTAATCCCATGTCATCTGCTAGACATGCACCTTGATCGAATCTATGTAGAAAAGCTAGCCATCCTAATCCTCGTTCTTGATATGGTCTTAATTGACCACTAAAGCCTTCTGGAGCAGGTAAAGCATCAGGAGCTTTTTGTTGATGATATTGCTCTAAAACATTTTGTAGCCTGGGCCCCGCTTCAAATTGATGTACAGGAAGCTTCATTACTGTGTCACCTTCTGTAGCTGTTAATCTGAGAGCATCATCGAGACTAATTTCTGGATTAGCACTACAAAAGTGCTCTGCATTTTTTAGGTCATTTGGACGTAATTCAATCCAGGCTCCTTTATGGAGAACGAGTGGGCTGCGCTTACTGGCAAGCCTTTCCAACTCACGTAAATTTAAGGTTACTCCTCCTATCATCAGTTCCCAGCTCCAGTTAAGGCTTTCACCAAGGGTGAATCCTCGTGATGCTTCTGAGAGTTCTGCTTTGATTGCTAAACCAAGTCGACTTGCTAAACCACCTGAAAGACTTGTAGGAAGTTCAATGCCTACACCTACATCACGGAGCTTGGAGGCGGCTGTTCGAACAAAGACAAAAGCTTCTGCAGGTGTGAGTTGCATTGAATTTGGTGTTGCACTATCCAAGCCTCTTGCAATTGGATCGAAGACAGTCAGCGCTCGTCCTAGTCCTTCTAGAAGAACTTCACCTGGATGCTCTACACGAATTTCTCCGAGTTGAAGGATTTCCGTACCTGCAGCCCAAGCTGTCTCTGCAGAGACTTTGAGTGTGGGATCTGCCTCTGCCTGTAAGGCGAAACGTAATTCCCAAAGCTCTTCATCTTCCGTAGGTGTAAATAATTCGAGACATGCTCTTGCTGGAGCCACGGTTCCCGCGACACCTTCTTTCCAGTGGCTACTAGCTGTTGCTAAGCGCTCTACTTCTTCATCTGGAAGCGATATGACACCGTTGTTTGAGCCAAGTGCTTCTTGCCAACTCGCGAGTAAAGGATCCAGTTGTTTTGAGTTGACTTCAAAGCCTTTTCGTAGTTGTGCATCCACGAGTTCTCCTAAGAGATTAGCAACTCTCAGACGGCCACTTCGAGGTCTACATGATGCTACTGGGTTCGCTGCTCGCATTGCCTCAGGTCTCAATCGAGTTGTCCTATTGCTTCTTATCCCAGTCGGCTCTCGCCATGGCAAAGCACATGTTGCCACTAGTGGTAATCGAGCAGCTATTTCTTCTAACCTTTGTCGATCATCTTCTCGATTGAGTAGTGGTACCCATCGTGCCCTGTGTGGATAGCCTTCACCTCTACTGAGTTCAACTTGTGGTAGCCAACGCCCTCGGGCAATGATACTGAGTGCCCATCTTTGGAGATGGCTCCACCATCGCAATTCTTCTCCTAGGTCTACATTTCGTCCTGATAGAGGTAGTTTCGAGAGCCATGTAGTGGCAGCAGCTGGTTCGATAGCGAGTCCTTGTACTTGCCATGGCCACCATTCACATTGTTTAGGAATAGGTTCTCCTGCTTGTAATGGGAGGCCTGTCCAATTTGCGTTTATTAATTCCTCGCTTGTGGATTTGTTCTGTTTTGTTTTTGATTTGGGCTTGGCTTGTAAAGCTTTACTTGGGAGTGTGAGGCAGGCAGTTGCATCAATGATGTCATCGGGAAGCAAACCTTTTTCATCTAGCCATGTCCGTAGATTTTGGGCATCCAACGTGAAAGGATGTATCGCAGGTGTTTCGGTGGGACCTGCTGGTGTTGCAACTCGCCAGGTGTCTGCCCACACAAGCAGTGCTGGTCGTCCAGAACTGGACGGAGTGCGAATGGCTGGAAGCCAGGTAGCGTGCAGCAGGCTCATGTCCGCGACGCGGAATTCATGATTTAGGTTTCTTGAAGCTGGTGTGAGGTGCTGATCAGTAGCATCAACCACCAGAGGATTCCTTACTAATGATGGCAGTAGATGAGCTTTCTCGTCACCTCGTTGAAGGTTTATTTCTTGCGTGGCAAAGTCTTAAGGAGACTTATCAGGTCAAAAGTCAGTTTTGGAGATCTTTTTGGGCTTTCTTAGATTGAGGATTGAGGCTTAGTATAGTTACATCAATTTTCCTATTAAATATTCGTATTTGGGTCAGTTAGTCAGGTTGACCCTATTAATTAGATTAATGGGATGATGATTAACTTCTTGTCATCCTGATAGTTGATCATGGCTTTTGGACCTGTATTCCACGCCCAATTGCGCTATGACTTTTGAAGGAACAGTGCCTTTTGATATGTCTCAACCTCGGACTGGAGAGCAAATAAGAAATGCGTTTATAGCTTTTTTTGCTGAGCGAGGTCATCAGGTGATCCCGAGTGCTTCTTTGGTGCCAGAGGACCCTACGGTTCTGCTAACAATTGCAGGTATGTTGCCATTTAAACCTGTATTCCTTGGTCAACAGGAACGTCCAGCGCCTAGAGCTACGACTAGTCAGAAATGCATTCGTACTAATGATATTGAAAATGTAGGTCGTACTGCTAGGCATCAGACGTTTTTTGAGATGCTTGGCAACTTTTCTTTTGGCGATTACTTTAAGAAAGAAGCAATTCAGTGGGCTTGGGAACTTAGTACAGAAGTTTTTGGATTGGATCCAAAACATCTAGTTATTAGTGTTTTTCGAGAAGATGATGAGACCGAGACAATTTGGCGTGATTTGGTGGGTGTGAATCCTCAGCGGATTATTCGGATGGATGAGGCGGATAATTTTTGGTCTTCTGGTGCTACAGGACCCTGCGGTCCCTGTTCGGAGATCTATTACGACTTTAAGCCTGAGTTAGGAGAGGAAGGAATTGATCTTGATGACGACACTCGGTTTATCGAGTTTTATAACTTGGTCTTTATGCAATTTAATCGCGATTCATTAGGTAATTTGACTCCTCTAGAAAATTGCAATATCGATACCGGAATGGGTCTTGAGAGAATGGCTCAAATCCTGCAAGGAGTACCAAATAATTATGAAACGGACCTTATTTATCCTTTGATTGAGAAGGCTGCATCTTTGGCAGAAATTGACTATGAAAAGATTGACGATAAATCGAAAGTGTCTCTTAAGATTATTGGTGATCATTGTCGAGCTATTACTCACTTGATATCTGATGGGGTAACCGCAAATAATTTAGGTCGTGGGTATGTTTTAAGACGATTAATACGTAGAGTTGTTCGGCATGGACGTCTGATTGGCATTGATAAACCCTTTCTGCCTGAGATGGGGCTGTCAGTGATTCAGCTAATGCAATCTGTCTTTCCACAATTATTAGAACGACAGGAAATTATTTTGCATGAGTTGCGTAGAGAAGAGGCTCGTTTTTTGGAAACCTTAGAGAGAGGTGAAAAGTTATTAGCGGATTTGTTGGATACTCAACCTCCTCAAATTACTGGTGAGCAAGCTTTTGATTTGTATGACACATATGGCTTTCCTTTAGAGCTAACGCAGGAAATAGTCCAGGAGCATGGCCTAGTTGTAGATATTGATGCGTTTGAAAAAGCGATGAATGAACAACGTGAACGTGCTAAGGCAGCAAGTGTAAGTATTGACCTTACACTTCAAGATGCGATTGATGAAATGGCAATTGATCTCAAGAAAACATGTTTTCTTGGTTATGAAGAATTAGATCATTGTTCTCATGTTATTGGATTAGTGGTAAATGGTGAGTCGGCCAAAAGCGCTGTTACTGGAGACGTTGTTCAAATAGTTCTTGATAGCACACCTTTTTATGGTGAAGGTGGCGGACAAATTGGTGACTGCGGGGTCATGAATAGGGGTGGTTTAAGTAGTGATGAAAGCTTGATTCAAATTGATTCTGTCACTCGTAATAGAAATATTTATGTTCATAGCGGCTGCATTACTAGGGGTACTTTATCTATTGGAGATCTTGTTCATAGTCGAGTGGATCCAATTTCTCGTAGACGTGCTCAAGCAAACCATACGGCTACTCATCTTTTGCAAGCTGCATTGAAGGAAGTGGTTGACCCAGCTATTGCTCAGGCTGGCTCATTAGTGAGTTTTGAACGATTACGTTTTGATTTTCATTCTCCTAGCTCGTTGACATCGATTGCATTAGAGCAGGTTGAAGCAATGATCAATAGTTGGATTTGCCAAGCACATTTGTTGCATGTACAGGAAATGTCTATTCAAGAGGCTAAAGCCCGAGGAGCTATTGCCATGTTTGGAGAGAAATATGGTGATGTTGTGCGTGTTGTTGATATCCCAGGAGTTTCTATGGAGTTATGTGGTGGTACACATGTTGTAAATACTGCAGAAATAGGTGTATTTAAAATTGTTTCTGAGAGCGGAATTGCTTCGGGTATTCGTCGTATTGAAGCTGTTGCAGGTTTGTCAGTATTGGATTATTTGAATGAAAGAGATGGTGTAGTTAAGCAACTTTCTGAGCGATTTAAGGTTCAACCATTCGAGATTATAGAGAGGGTTCGTGCTCTTCAGGATGAAGTGAAGTTGACGAATAAGGCTCTATTAGTCTCCAATCAGAAATTGGCTTGTGCCAAGGCGATGGCATTAGTGAATCAAGTAAGTTGTGTTGGGGCGACACAATTCCTAGTGGAACGCCTAGATGGAATTGATGGTGGTGCTCTTCAAGTGGCTGCTAAGGGTTTAGTCGATTATCTCGGCGAAAACTCTGCGATAGTTTTTGGAGGTTTGCCAGATCAGAATGATCAAAACAAAGTGATATTTGTGGCTGCGTTTGGTTCAGAAGTTATTGCAGCTGGTTTGAAAGCAGGTGGCTTTATTGGTGAAGTTGCTAAACATTGCGGAGGAGGAGGAGGAGGAAGGCCGAATTTGGCTCAGGCTGGAGGTCGTGATGGGAAAGCTTTGGACACTGCATTGGAGCTTGCGCATCAGAAACTCGTGTCTGTGTTTTCTTAATGTCATTCATGTAAGTAAGTACTTTGCCTGAGGCTAGTTTCCAAATGATCCATTAGTCGTTGTGCATCTCCAATTTTCAAGCTGCCTCGCTGAATGGCTTCTTCACTAGCGATGCGTAGTCGTTCTAGTAGCGTTTTGGGATTATGTTCCATTGCTTCTAAAACATCTGCTTTTGTGTTGCCACGAACCACGTGATCTAAGTTGTATCCTCCATCGGTTGTTAAACGAAGGTGGACTGAGTTTGTACTTCCAAATAAGTTGTGGAGATTTCCCATAACTTCTTGGTAGGCACCTCCTAGAAACATTCCTATGACATATTGCTCGTTAGGCTTTAATTCATGCAGCTCTAGTAGAGGCTTGATTTGCCCATTGTTTATAAACCTTGTTAACTTTCCATCCGAATCACACGTGAGATCGGCAAAGTGCCCTAGTTGATTTGGCTTTTCATCCAGGCGATGTATAGGCATGATTGGGAAGAGTTGATCTATGGCCCATGTATCTGGTGCGGAACGAAATATTGATAGGTTTGCAAAATATGTTCCTGCCAAGGTAGATCGCAGTGCTTTGAGATCTTCAGGTATATGACTACAATTTGGTAGATGTTCTACTAATACTTTTGCACAAGCCCAAGTTAATTGCTCTGCTATAGCTCTTTCAGAGAGATTAAGATACCCAAGACGAAAAGCATTTAATGCATCTTCTTTGAATTTAATTGCATCGTTCCACGATTCTTGCAATTGTGAGCTGTCTATGGTTGAGGATTTTGGAATTTTTTGTATGAACGTCAAAGTTTCACGCAAATTGCGCACTATGAGAGATTCATTTTTCTTGATTGACGGAATGTCAGCGGGCAGGACGCTTCTTCCCAATACATTGAATACTAAAACTGAGAAATGACTGGCAATAGCACGTCCACTTTCGCTGACTAAAGTTGGAACTTGTATATCATTAGACTCACAAGATTCTTTGATTGTAGCAACTACATCATTGGCATAATTCTGAAGAGAATAGTTAGTAGAAGCCTCTGTAGCTGTTTGGCTTCCATCATAGTCGACTCCTAGGCCACCACCGACATCAAGGTATTGCATTGGTGCTCCAAGTCGAGTCAGTTCTATGTATATTTGCCCTGCTTCCTGTAATGCATCTTTAAGAATGGCTATATCATTAATTTGACTGCCAACATGAAAATGGAGTAGGCGAAGATCATTGAGCAGATTGGCATTACGCAATTGCTTAATGGTTGTTAGGATTTCTGGAATGGATAGGCCGAATTTCGCTGTTGCACCAATAGAATTGCCCCATCTTCCGCTGCTTCGACTTGATAGCTTCGCCCTGATTCCTATTAATGGAGCTGCACCTATATTCCGACTGGCTTGAATGATTCTCTCCACTTCATTTGCTTGTTCGATGACAACAATTGGTTGAC
>Ga0208764_10000515_pt1 | contig 24667 bp, 26 predicted proteins | sample ETNtaG_18_FD_185762 | JGI IMG/M metagenome (GOLD analysis project Ga0208764, IMG submission 185762) | Marine microbial and viral communities from oxygen minimum zone, Eastern Pacific Ocean - ETNP201302SV91 (SPAdes) (version 2) | ecosystem: Environmental > Aquatic > Marine > Oceanic ... | reverse complement strand
AAGCAAGATAAATAAAATTCTTTCTTTATGCTGGATGTTTCTTCTATATATAATCTTTTAACTATTTTTCCTTCTGGACCTGTTTGGGGTGTAATTAATTTTTTTCCAAGCAAATTTTTAGCTTCTTTTTTTAATTCATTAATATCATTTACTATTTTTACTCCTCCAGCCTTGCCTCTACCTCCCGCGTGAATTTGAGCTTTTAAAACAATCTTTTGTGTTTTTAATTTTTTGAATTTTTCATCTATTTCATTTAGTGAAAAAATAACAACACCCTTTGGTGTGCTGACACCAAATTTGTTTAAAATCTCTTTTGCTTGGTATTCATGAATATTCATTTAATTACATTCATTGAGTTTATGTTGATATAAAATTTTGTTAATTTGTATTGTCTTAAAACAATCTTTTTCAAAAATATTTTCTATCGATTTTATGTCTATAGGCTTTATTGTGTATATTAAATTAACATTTTTTTTTACAACCAAATCTTTAAAATATTTTTTATATTCTGGAAAATATTTTTTATTCAGCAAAGGATAGCTGACTCCATCGGTGGTAAACCATCTGTTGGGTGAGGTTAAATCTTTCCCGATCACCACAGACAAAAACTGATAATGTGTTAGAACCATTATTTTATTATCGTTCATTTTTAAATGATCTATTGTATCTTTTATTAATAAAAATTCTTCCTCAGCATTATTATATTGTGGAGTAATCCATTTTAAACCTCTTAATTTTTTATCAATATGCTCTGCATTTTTTGAAAGGCTAATATTTGTGTTTGATAATTCCATAAATTTTCTATCTTCATTAAAACGTAAATGATATTTTGTAGACGCAAATAAACACAGAAACAATAAAAAGTAAGTGAAATATGCATTGTATCTTTTTAATTTAATGCTGGCGTGTGAAAAGCCAAGTATAAAGGGTATTAAAAAAAATATAAAAGTTTGATTTTTTGTTATCTGTTGGTGAAAAATGAGACAAAATGAAAAAAATAAAATAATTATATTATTAAAAAATTTTTCTGATTTCAAAAAAGATTTGTTTTTAATAATTCCGGATAAAGTAAAATAAATTAGTGGTGCACATGCCAAATATATAAATTTGAAATGAAAAATACTTCCACTCAATGGAAAATTTAAATCGTTAATTCTTTCCAAGGCTATGCTGCTTGGAAAAAGAAAATATTGTATTAAAAACAAATTAAGATCTATTTCTTCTATTATCAAAAAAGCACACAAAACAAATAGGTTAATAAAAATACCTATTAATACTGGCGCAATCCACTGAGTATTTTTTGTTACTATAAAATAATAAATCATAAAAAAAATGCACAATAAAATAATATGACCTGCTGGAGTTTGTTTTGAAAAAAAAGCTATAAAAAAAAACACCGGAACAAAAAACCAATAAAAAAATTTATTTTCTTTAATAGCCATTAATAAAAAAATAATACCTAAAAGAGAAAAAAATGATGAATGGTGATCTGGAAAAGGTACTCCTGCAGAAGGATAGGCTAATATTGCAAAACATAAAGAGTAAAAAAAACAAAAATATTTATTTAGTTCAAATTTTTTCAAAAGAATAAACATTGCTAAAGCTAAACTAGCATTTATTAAAGAAGGATGAATTAAATAGCTTATCCAATTCACACCAAATATTAAAAAAAATACTGACTGAAAATAATCTATAGTTAATCCAGTTGTGGCCCAATAATCCTTTATTGGACTTGCTCCATTTAATACTCTGTAGCCCGAGTCAAAGTGCGCAAAAGTATCAATCGGAAATACGCCTCTGCTTCCATAATAGTAATTAACTGCAAAAGCTATTAGGAAAAGAAGAAACATTAGTATTTTAATAATGTTTTTTTTCATAATAAAATTTATTATAACTTAAATGAATTAATTATTATCATAATTTGATTAAATATCTATGAAATACGCTGGTCTTGAATTAGAAAATTTTGATAAGGCTCACATTTGGAGAAGGTATATTTATTTTTTAATAAAAAAATATATGCAAGATGATTTTCTCGAGGTTGGGGCTGGAATTGGAAGTTTCACGAAAAATTATTTATATAAATTTAAAAATATAACTCTTACTGAGCTGGATGAAAATAATTTAAATCATCTTAAAAATAAATTTAAGAAAAATGAAAATATTCAAATTTCTAATATTCTAACTAAAAATTTAAATAAGAAATTTAACACAATAATATATTTGAACGTTCTAGAGCATATAAAAGATGATATTTCTGAAATCAATGACGCAATGGATAAGCTTAATTCTGGTGGCTATATGATAATTTTAGTACCCGCAGGTAGCAAACTTTATGGAAAATTTGATAAGGCTATAGGTCATTATAGAAGATATGAAACCAATTTTTTTGAAAATAACAAATTTGAGAATACTGAACTTATAGAGCTTTATTGCTTAGATTGCTTTGGATATTTTTTATATTTCGTTAATCAACTTGTTTTTAAAGAAGAAGTTTATCCATCAAAATTTAAAATTTTTATTTGGGATAAATTTTTTACACCAATAACTATTTTTATCGATTTTTTATTTAGATATAAATTTGGAAAAAATATAGTGTGTGTTTTGAAAAAAAAATAATTATTTTTTCAAATCTGTATCAATTTTTGCTGCGTCGTTAAAAAGTTCCTTTACTGCTTTTATTGAAATATTAAAATTTTCTTTTTCTTTTGCTTCCAAATTAAGTTCAACAATTTTTTCCACACCTTGATTTCCAATGACTACAGGCACACCTGCATACAAATCTTTTACTCCATATTCACCGTTTAAATAAGCAGCGCAAGGTAAAGTTTTTTTTAAGTTTTTAATATAAGATTCTGCCATTTCAACTCCAGATGCTGCTGGCGCATAAAAAGCAGATCCTTTTTCTAAAAGTTTAATTATTTCTGCGCCTCCTTTCCTGGTCCTGTCTACTATTGCTTCTAATTTTTTTTCATTGATCAAATTCTTTAATTTTTTCCCATCAACTGTGGTTTGGTTTGGCATGGGCACCATGGTATCTCCATGACCTCCTAAAACCATGGTATTAATTTTTTTTATTGAAATATTTAGTTCTTGAGAAATGAAATATTTAAATCTTGATGAATCGAGTATTCCTGCCATGCCAACAACTTTTTTTGTTGATAAACCTGAATATTTTTGAAGTGCCATTACGATAACATCTAAGGGATTTGTTATACAAATTACAAATGCGTTAGGAGAATTTTTTTTTATGCCCTCTGCAACCTGTTTGATTATTTTCAAATTAGTTGCTAACAAATCATCTCTGGACATGCCAGGTTTTCTTGGAACTCCGGCAGTAATTATTATTACGTCGGAATTCTTAATATCTTCGTATTTGTTGGTTCCAATAAGATTACATTTAAAACCATCAACTGCTGTAGATTGTGCAATATCTAAAGCTTTTCCTTTCGCTACACCTTCCGCTACATCAAAAAGAACTACGTCGGCAAGTTCTTTTATGCTTATAAGATGAGCTAAGGTCCCTCCTATTTGACCAGCTCCTATCAATGAAATTTTTTTTTTCATAAAGTTAATTTAATATTGGCATCACAAATTCAGGATCTGATGCCAATCCTTTAGGCCATTTAGAAGTTATAGTTTTTAATTTTGTATAAAATCTTACTCCCTCCGTGCCATGCATATGTTGATCACCAAATAAAGATCTTTTCCATCCTCCAAAAGAATGGTATGCGACTGGGACAGGTATAGGAATATTAATTCCAACCATTCCAATTTTAATTTTGCTTGCAAAAGTTCTTCCTACATCCCCATCTCGCGTATATATACTGGTACCATTTCCAAACTCATGTTCATTTACTAGATTAACGGCAGAGTCAAAATCTTTTACTCTTACTACTGACAGAACGGGTCCAAAAATTTCTTCTTTATAAATTCTCATTTTTTTATCAACATTATCAAAAAGACATCCTCCAATATAAAAACCTTTTTCATTTGCTTGTATTTTTATATTTCTTCCATCAACAACGAGTTTTGCTCCTTCTTTAATTCCAAGATCTACATATCCTGTAACTTTTTCTAAATGTTCTTTTGTTACCAGTGGTCCCATTTCAGAACTTTTATCTAACCCTGGTCCAACTTTTAATGCTTGAACCTTTTTTTGAAGTTTGTTTACAAGTTCGTCTCCAACTTTACCAACTGCAACAGCTACAGATTGTGCCATACATCTTTCGCCAGCTGATCCATATGCTGCTCCCATTAAACCATTAACAGCTTGTTCAAGATCACAATCGGGCATTACAATGCAATGATTTTTTGCTCCTCCTAAAGCTTGGACGCGCTTTTCGTTTTTTGCAGCATTTTCATAAATATATTTTGCTACGGGCGTAGAACCAACAAAACTTATAGCAACTACATCTTTATTTGTTAATAAAGCGTCCACTGCTTCCTTATCCCCATTAACAACATTAAAAACTCCATCGGGCAAGCCTGCTTCTTTAAATAATTGTGCTAATTTAATCGAGCATGAAGGATCTTTTTCGCTTGGTTTCAAAACAAATGTATTACCGCATGCAATAGCGATTGGAAACATCCACATTGGAACCATTGCAGGAAAATTAAAAGGGGTAATACCTGCACAAACTCCTAACGGTTGTCTAATTGACCAGCTATCAACATCAGTCCCCACATTTTCTGTAAATTCTCCTTTAAGAAGATGAGGTATTCCACAAGCGAACTCTACAACTTCTAATCCTCTAGTTAATGAACCCTTAGCATCTTCATAAACTTTTCCATGTTCAGAAACTATAAGTTTAGTTATTTCATCAGAATTTTTTTCTATTAATTCTTTAAATTTAAAAATTACTCTAGCTCTTTGTGCTGGTGGTTTTCTGGACCAATCAACAAAAGCTATTTTTGCCTTCTCAACAGCTAAATCTACATCTGATTTAGAAGCTAAATTAACTTCAGCAGATTGCTCTCCATTAGCAGGGTTAAATACCTTGGATGTTTTCTTAGAAGATCCTTTGGTTATCTTTCCATCTATAAAATGTTCAATTATTTTCATTTCTTTCTAAAATGATTTAATTAAGCTTCTAGCTCGTTGCAAGCATTTTTTTAATTGAACCAATAGCCTTTGCTGGATTTAAGCCTTTTGGACAAGAACTAGTGCAATTCATTATAGTATGACACCTATATAATTTAAGTTTATCAGCTACCATTTTTAGTCTTTCTTTTTTTTCTTCATCCCTACTATCTGATATCCATCGGTAGGCTTGAAGTAAAACAGCTGGACCCAAATAATTCTCTCCATTCCACCAATAGCTTGGGCATGAAGTAGAACAGCAGGCGCACATAATACATTCATATAAACCATCAAGTTTTTCTCTATTCTCTTTAGATTGATTAATTTCATTTTTTTCAGATTTAGATTTTGATGTTTTCAACCACGGTTCTATCGATTCATATTGTTTGTATAATGTGCTTAAATCAGCCACTAAATCTTTTACTACTTTTAAGTGAGGTAAAGGAAAAATACGTAAATCACCTTTTATATCTTTATGTGATTTCATACAAGATAATGTATTCACTCCGTCAACATTCATAGCACAGGATCCACATACTCCATGAGCACATGATTTTCTAAATGTTAAAGATGAATCTAATTCATTTTTTATTTTATTTAAAATATCAAGAACTTTATTTCCACATGTATTTAAATCTACCTCGAAAGTATCTTCTCTGGGATTTTCATTTTTTTCAGGATTCCATCTATAAATATGAACTAATTTTATATTTGAAGATCCTGTTTTGTCTTTAATATATTTTCCTTTTAAAATTTTAGAATTTTTTGGAAGGTTAAACTGTACCATTAATAAATTCTTTCTTTTGGTGGAAAAGCTTGAACATCATTTGTTAATGTTGATAAATTTACTTTTCGGTAATTAATTTTAACCTCTTTACCATTGTGCCAGCTTAAAGTGTGCTTCATATAATTCTCATCATCTCTTTTGGGAAAATCCTCTCTGGCATGAGCGCCTCGACTTTCCTTTCTATGGTATGCTGACTCCATAGTAATAATTGCTTGACGAATAAGATTATCAAATTCAAGAGTTTCCATCAAATCTGTATTAAAAATCAAAGATTTGTCTTTCACGGATATAGACTCCATTCCTACAAAAGGTTTTTTAATTTCATTAACACCTTCTTTTAGTGTTTTTTCTGTTCTAAATACTGCACATTTTGATTGCATTGTTTTTTGCATAGATAATCTAAGTTCAGAAGTTTTATTCGAGCCGTTTCCATTTCTTAATTTATCAAATCTATCAAGAGATTTTTCAGTTTCACTTTTTGAAATTTCTTCATGTGGCAAATTTGGTTTTACTAATTCAATAGCTCTCTTGGCTGCTGCTTTTCCAAAAACTACTAGATCTGTTAACGAGTTTGAACCTAATCTATTTGCTCCGTGCACTGAAACACAAGCCCCCTCACCTATAGCCATTAATCCAGGTACTATTTTATCACCATCATTTGAAGTTATAACTTCTGCTTTATAGTTGGTTGGTATTCCGCCCATATTATAATGAACTGTTGGAACAACTGGTATCGGATCCTTAGTTACGTCTCGGTGTACAAATGTTTCTACAGATTCGGATATACCGGGTAACCGACTTTCTATAATTTTTGGATCTATGTGATCAATGTGCAAATGAATGTGATCTTTATTTTCTCCTATTCCTCTTCCTTCATTAATTTCTATAGCCATTGATCTGCTAACTACATCTCTTGATGCAAGATCTTTAGCTTTAGGAGCATACTTCTCCATAAAACGTTCACCTTTTGAATTTACTAAATAACCACCTTCTCCTCTAACTGCTTCAGAAATTAAGCATCCTATTCCATAAAGACCTGTTGGATGAAATTGAACAAACTCCATATCTTGTAAAGGTAGACCTGCTCTTAAAGCCATACCGTTTCCATCACCAGTGCACGTATGAGCTGCTGTAGCAGAATAATAAATTTTACCATATCCGCCGGTCGCCAAAATTGTAATATGAGATCTAAAACGATGAATGGTGCCATCATTTAAATTCCAAGCAAGTACACCCTTACACTCTCCATTTTTCATTAACAAATCTAAAGCAAAATATTCAATGAAAAATTCTGTCTTATGTTTAAGTGCTTGACCATATAATGTATGTAATATTGCATGACCTGTTCTGTCTGCGGCAGCACAAGTTCTTTGCACCGACTCATTACCATAATTTTTTGTCATGCCTCCAAATGCCCTTTGATATATTTTTCCATCTTTGGTTCTACTAAAAGGAACACCATAATGTTCTAGCTCAATAACTGCTTCTGGAGCCTCTTTACATAAATATTCAATACAATCCTGATCCCCAAGCCAATCGGATCCTTTAACGGTATCATACATATGCCAACGCCAGTCATCTTCTCCTGCGTTGCCTAAAGCAGCTGAAATTCCTCCTTGAGCTGCCGCAGTATGGCTTCTTGTTGGAAATACTTTTGAAATACATGCAGTTTTTAATCCAGATTCGCTTAAACCAACTGCGGCTCGTAAACCTGATCCTCCTGCTCCTACAACAAGAACATCATACTTATGATCAATTATTTTATAAGTGTTCATTAAATTTTATATATTAATAAAAATAAAATTATTACTGGAATTATTATACTTAATATTGAAACCAAAATATTTGCGACATTTTTGATTTTTTTGTTATGAATGTAATCTTCAAAAATTTCATTTAAACTAATTTTAGCATGAAAAAACCCAACAAAAAATACGATAATTGTTAAAATTCCAAATAATGAGTTTTTAAAAAAATAAATAGCTTCTAAATAATTTTTTGTTGAAAGTGAGATTAATGAAAAATAGAGCCAAACATACAGTGGAGCTAAAATTATAGCGCTTATACGATGAAGAATCCATTTACGCGTTTCGTTCATTTAAATAAAACCCCTTGCAAATAACCAAAATATGATCGTTGCAGCTAAAGAAGAAACAACTACAATTAACCCAGAAATATTTGCTGTTTTAATTTCAAATCCATATCCTAAATCCCAGACTAAATGTCGTATGCCGCTTAGTATATGAAAGCTCATGGACCAAGCAAGCCCAATCAAAATAAATTTTCCAGCAAAACTATTTATTAATAATAAAAGTAATTCATAATCGCTTTCTCCAAGGCTCAAAGCTAATAACCAAAAAAAAATTAAAATTAATGCTAGTAAATTTATAAGGCCGGAAATTCTATGCGTTATTGAAAGCAAAGATGAAATATGCCATCTATAAATTTGAAGATGAGGTGATAATGGATTTTTTGAATCACTCATTATTTATTTAATATATTTTTTAATCAAAACACTTGCAATTTGAACCGCATTAAGAGCTGCGCCTTTAAGCAAATTATCAGATACTACCCACATATTTATTGAATTTTTTTGCGTCTGATCGTTTCGTATTCTTGAAATGTATGTTGTAAAATCACCGCTTGATTCAACTGGAGTTATATATCCACCATCTTTAGTTTCATCAACAACTTTGCATCCAGGAGCTTTTTCTAAACATTTTCTAATTTTTTTCGCGTCAATTTCTGAATTAAACTCAACATTTACGGATTCGGAATGTCCAACAAAAACTGGAACTCGTACGCATGTTGCGCTTAAAGATATGCTCGGATCTAAAATTTTTTTTGTTTCTACAGTCATTTTCCATTCCTCTTTTGTATAACGATCCTCCATAAAAGTATCTATGTGAGGAATAACATTAAAGGCAATTTGTTTTGTAAAATTTTTTGGACTTACCTTTTGTTTATCTAAAACTTTTTTACTTTGTTCTTCTAGTTCATTCATATGAGAATTTCCTGCACCAGACACTGATTGATAAGTTGAAACAATTACCCTTTTAATTTTATATTGATCATGTAAAGGTTTTAAAGCTAAGACCAATTGAATAGTTGAACAATTGGCATTGGCGATAATGTTTTTGTTTTTGTAGTTTTTTAAAGCATCAGCATTAACTTCTGGAACTACTAAAGGAATATCTTTGTCCATTCTAAAATATTTTGAATTATCAATTACAATTGTTTTTTTTGCAGCAATAGGTGCCCATTTTTCTGCTATAGCACTACCTGCAGAAAAAAAGGCTATTTTTGTCTTTGAAAAATCGAAATCGCTGAGGCCTAAAATAGAATAAGTTTTTCCTTTAAAAGTTATTTTTTTTCCAATACTTTTATCAGAAGCAATAAGATACAATTCGCTAAATTCGAAATTTAGCTTTTCTATAACCTCTAAAAGTTTTCTTCCGACATTTCCTGTCGCTCCAACGATTGCTATATTCATATAAGTATATAGATAAGAGTATTACTATTGTTTTGTGACCAATTCTAGACTAATGGAAGATCACAAATTGAGCCTTTGCTTTTTTTTCCGTTAATTTCTAATTCAAAAGTAGTTTTTTTGTCCCAATAATCTTTATTAACCATTGCAATTCCTACTACTTTCTTGAAATGTGGGGAAAAAACCGCAGATCTTAAATGTCCTACTAAACTATTGCCTTTTTTTAGAATCTGCTGCTCCATCATTTCAATTTTATCTAAATCTATTTTAACTCCCATAAGTTTTCTTTTGATTCCTTCTTTTGAAATTTTTATTAAAGCTTTTTTTCCTAAATAATTGATGTCGGACTCAATATCTATATACTTATCAAATCCACACTCATATGGGTTATCCTCATTATCAAAATCATTACCACATGATAAAAGACCGCTTTCAATTCTTTCTATTAAATTTGGACAACCCGGCTTAACATTAAACTGTTTGCCAGTTGAAAATAAATCATCATATAAACCTAATCCTGCTTCTCGTTTTTCAACATAAATTTCATATCCACCTTGTTTAGACCATCCTGATCTAGCTATAAAAAATTTATTTCCTTTAAAGTCAAAATAATCAAAACCAAAAAATTTAAGTTCGGTAATTTTTTTACCTAAAATTTTTTCCATTAAATCAAACGATTTAGGCCCTTGAACAGCTAATATGTTTACATCTGGCTCACTAACTTCAACTTTTAAATTCAAACCATCCGCAAGTCCTTTTGCGTAAAGTCCTACATCTGAGTCAGCCAATGATATCCACCACTTATTTTCATCTAATTTTAAAATGATAGGATCATTGATCATTTTTCCTTGCTCATCAATTATTGGAGCATAATAGCATCTTCCAACCTTTGACTTTGAAAGATTTCTGCAAGTCATCATCTGAACTAGTTTTGCAGAATCTTTTCCTGTTATCTGAACTTGTCTTTCAGCAGCAACATCCCAAACCTGAACATGTTTTTTTAAATGAAAATATTCTTTTTCTGTGCCTTCAAAAGCTGCGGGCAAAAGCATGTGGTTGTAAACTGTATAGGCAGTTAAACCTTGATTTTCTATTCTACTAGAAAAAGGAGTTCCTCTTAAACGTCTTGCTTTTGCAATATAAAACTTTTTCATAATTATTTTATATATAAATTGTATCGCTAAATACTATATATGCAGCTTTGTAGCAAAATAAATACAACCTAATTTGACAAAAGATATACTTTTTAGTACAACAAAAACGCGCTGATTTAACTTGAATTGCGAGCGCATTAAAAAAACAGCTAAAGAAGGTTTTTGCCCGGCTTAGCTGGGCTTTTTTTTTGTTTGATTATGAATAGTGAATTGAAAAATATAAAAAAACTAATTGTCGACAAATCTCTTGAATTAGATTGTGGAAAAATAATAAAAAATTTCCCCGTTGCTTATGAAACATACGGAACTTTAAATAAAAATAAAGACAACGCAATACTCGCTTTTCATGCACTGACGGGAGACCAATTCTGTACAAACATAAACCCCATTACCAAAAGAGAAGGGTGGTGGAAAACAGCAGTAGGTCCGGAAAAAGCAATTGATACTAATAAATATTTTGTCATTTGTGCCAATGTTATTGGAGGGTGTATGGGCAGCTATGGACCTAAAGAAACAAATCCAGCAACTAATAAATTATTTGGAACCACATTCCCAGTAATAACAATAAGAGACATGGTAAAAGCTCAAAAATATTTAATAGATCATTTAGGTATAAAAAAATTACTTGCTATAATAGGTGGTTCAATGGGCGGAATGCAAGTTTTACAATTTGCTGCCTTATATCCTGATATGTCTTATTCTGCTATCCCAATAGCATGTAGCGCTAGTCATTCCGCTCAAAACATTGCACTAAATGAATTGGGTCGACAAGCAATTATGGCTGATCCCAACTGGAAAAAAGAAAATGCTTCTCCAGATAAGGGTTTGGCCGTAGCAAGAATGGCTGCACATATTACTTACCTCTCTAAAAAAAGTCTTGAGGAAAAATTTGGAAGGAAGCTACAAGATAAAGAAAGTTTGAAATTTAGTTTTGATGCAGATTTCCAAATAGAAAGTTACTTACGTTATCAGGGATCATCTTTTGTAGATAGATTTGATGCTAATAGTTATTTGTATATTACAAGAGCAATGGACTATTTTGATTTAGAAAAACAATTTAAAGGAAAATTATCTCTGGCTTTTAAAAATACAAAATCAAAGTTTTGTGTAATCTCATTCTCATCTGATTGGCTCTATCCTACTATTGAAAATAAGGAAATAGTTATAGCTTTGAACACTTGCGGCGCAAATGTTGGTTTCGTAGAAATTAATTCTGACAAGGGGCATGACTCTTTCTTGCTAGATGTGCCAGAATTTTTAAAAACGGTAAGAGAATTTTTAAATTCAACTTATAATGAAATAAAAAAATGAAAAAAGAATTTGAAGTAATATCTCAAATAATTAAAAACAACAAAAGAGTATTGGATGTTGGTTGTGGCGATGGTACCTTAATGGAGTATTTAAAAAATAATCAGCAAAATGATGTTAGAGGTCTTGAGCCTCAAAAAGAATTTGTTCAAAAATGTATTTCGAAAGGTCTTTCTGTTATTGAGGGTGATGCTGAGAAAGAGTTATCTCAATTTCAAGAAAAATCATTTGATTATGTTGTATTAAGTCAAACACTACAGGCTTTTTTTAATCCTGAAGAAGTTCTTAATCATCTTCTTAGAATTGGAAAACAAACGATTGTTTCAATTCCAAACTTTGGTTACTGGAAAGTACGTCTTCATTTGTTGTTTAAAGGAACTATGCCTATAACAAAAAATTTACCAAATGAATGGTACAATACTCCAAATTTACACATGTGCACAATTAAAGATTTTGTTAATTTCTGTAATAAAAAAAATATAAAAATAGATAAATCTATGTGTTTAACTAATGAAAAAATTTCTGAAATTACTAGTAAAAACATGGGATCAAAAAATATTTTTTCACAACTTGGAATATTTCTTATAGAATAATTAAATATGCAAGTAACTCCGATATCATGCTTAACAGACAACTATGCATACATTATTCATGATGATAATTTTAAAACTGTTGGAGTAGTTGACCCCTCTGAAGCTAAGCCAATTATTTCTTTTCTTAAAAAAAAAAATCTTAAATTAAACTACATATTAAATACTCATCATCATTTTGATCACATAGGAGGAAATATAGAATTAAAAAAAATATATAATGCAAAAATAGTAGGATTTTTGGGAGATAAACACAGAATTCCCGGTATCGATATAGCTCTGAGAAATAATGAAAATTGGAGTTTTGGAAATTCAACTGTAAAAGTATTTCATATTCCGGGACATACTTTAGGTCATATATGTTTCTTTTTTGAAAAAGAAAAAATTGTTTTTACAGGAGACACCCTATTCTCATTAGGATGTGGAAAAATTTTTGAGGGCAACCACGAACAAATGCTTACTTCCCTAAATAAAATCAAACAACTTCCAAAAGATACGATGATTTATTGTGGTCATGAGTACACATATAAAAATGCTGAGTTTTGTATGAAATATGATTCAGATAATATTGATCTAAAAAAAAAGTTCGAAAAAATTAAAAAATTAAGATCGCAGAATCTGCCAACAATACCATCGTCCCTGGAGGATGAAATAAAATCAAATATTTTTTTAAGGTGCGATCAAAATGTCCTTAAAATTAAACTAAACATGAAAAATCAAGAAGATTCTAAAGTTTTCAAGAAAGTTAGAGATCTAAAAGACAGTTTTTAACTACTGTTATAACTTGACATCAGAAGTTAGAAAGTTATATTGCCCATATTTCCAAATATGAAATTAAAACAATGTCTTTCGCAATTATACAAACAGGTGGCAAGCAATATAAGGTTTCAGCGAGTGAAATTCTTAAAGTTGAAAGACTTGAAAATCCTGAAGGAAAAACTGTAGAGTTCAAAAACGTCTTGTTTTTGAATGATAATAAATCAACTGAATTTGGAAATCCAAATATTCAAGGCGCTAAAGTTGAAGCAACAATTTTAAAAAATACAAAAAATAGAACTATTTTAGTTTTTAAAAAAAGAAGAAGAAAAAATTCAAGAAAAAAATATGGACATAGACAATTAGTTTCTCTAATTAGAATTACAAAAATTATTTCTAAAGATGGGAAAATAATTGCAGAAGCCTCCCCACAGAAACAGCTAACAAAAAAAATAGTAAAAGGTGAAAAAGAAAGAGAAAAACAAATATTGGAAGCCAAAAAGTTTCAAGAAGAAAAAGCTCAAAAAATTAAAAAATCCTTAAAAAAAATTGAAACAAAACAAAAAAAAGACGTTCCAAATGTTGGAAAAAAAGCGGTTAAAAAGAATCCTTTAACAACAAAAAAAAAATGATACTATTAGATTAGGATATTAAATTATGGCTACAAAAAAAGCAGGTGGATCATCACGAAATGGACGAGATAGTGCAGGAAGACGTCTGGGAGTTAAAAGGTATGGTGGTCAACTAGTAATACCTGGTAATATTATAGTAAGACAAAGAGGCACAAAAATACATCCGGGAGATCATGTGGGCATTGGTAAAGATCACTCCATATTCTCTTTGGTAAAAGGAAAAGTTCAGTTCAAAACATCAAAGCTAAACAGAACATTTGTTTCTGTTATCCCCAGCTAATTCCTTACAACTCCAAAATTGATTTTATTGTGGTTGAGTTATGAAATTTTTAGATCAGGCAAAAATATATATAAAAGCAGGTGATGGTGGATCGGGATCCGCAAGCTTCAGGAGAGAAAAATTTATTGAATTTGGAGGTCCTGATGGAGGAGATGGAGGAAAAGGAGGTTCTATAATTTTTGTTGCAAATAAAAATTTGAACACTTTAATTGATTTTAGATATCAGCAACATTTCAAAGCTGAAAGAGGACAAAATGGAAAAGGGAAAAGAAAAACAGGCAAAAATGGAAAAGATTTAATTTTGAAAGTTCCTATAGGAACACAAATTTTTGAAGAAGATAACAATACTTTGGTTGATGATCTCACAATATCTGAACAAAAGTTAATTATTGCAAATGGTGGCAAAGGTGGTTTAGGAAACGTAAGATTCAAAAGTTCCACAAACAGATCGCCAAGAAAAAAAACAGATGGCAAAGAAGGTGAAAGTTTTTGGATCTGGTTACAGCTTAAAGTTATAGCTGATATCGGGATAATTGGGATGCCAAATTCTGGAAAATCAAGTTTATTGTCTGCGCTAACAGGCGCTAAACCTAAAATTGCCAATTATCCTTTTACAACTATTAACCCAAATCTTGGTGTAGCAAGCTATAAAAATAGGGAAATAACCTTAGCGGATATACCAGGATTAATTGAAGGAGCACATGAAGGAATTGGCTTGGGAGATAAATTTCTAAGACATATAGAAAGATGTAAAAGTATTTTACATTTAATTGATATTACTAACGATGGTTTGATAGAAAATTACTTAAAAGTAAGAAAAGAACTTTTTAAATATAGCAACAAACTAGAAAAAAAGAGAGAAATTGTTGTATTTAATAAAATAGATATGATTTCCAAAGAAGAGATAAATAAAAAATTGGATATTTTTAGAAAAAAAATTAATAAGAAAGTTCTTTTAATATCAGCGCTTAAACACGCAGGCTTAAAAGACATAAAAGAAAATTTATTTACGCATGCACATTGATAATTTTAAAAAAATTGTTGTTAAAATAGGCTCATCGACTCTAATTAATGACAAAGGAAAGCCAAGAAAAATATGGCTTAAAAAACTTGCAAAAGATATTAAAAATCTTATGCATAAAAAAAAACAAATAGTGATTGTTTCTTCTGGTGCTATTGCAATAGGTTGTGAATATCTTAAAATAAAAAAAAACGGTTTAAAAGTTGATAAAAGTCAAGCTGTTGCATCAGTAGGCCAAATTGAATTAATGGATTTTTATAAAAAAACTTTTGATAAAAATAAAATAAAAATTTCCCAAATATTACTCACATTAGATGATACAGAACAAAGAAGAAGATCAATAAATGCAAGAAGAACCATTGATAATTTAATAGCTATGGATATTGTCCCAATCGTTAATGAAAATGATACTACTGCAACAACTGAAATAAAATATGGAGATAATGATAGACTTGCCGCAAGAGTAGCACAAATTATAAGTGCAGATTGTTTAATTTTATTATCAGATGTGGACGGTCTTTATACTGAAAACCCAAAAAAAAATAAGAAAACAAAATTAATTAAAACAGTTAAAGAAATAGACGAAGATATAAAAAAATATGCATCGAGAGCAGAAAATCTTTATGGATCTGGTGGCATGAAAACAAAAATTGATGCTGCAAGAATTTGCCAATTATCAGGTTGTTATATGGCTATAGCAAATGGAAATTATGACAGCCCAATAAAAAAAATATTCGAAAATAAAAAATGTACTTGGTTTTTGCCCAAAATTTCTAAACTGGATGCAAGAAAGCAGTGGATAATTGGCTCTATATCTCCTAAGGGCGAGGTGATTATTGATCATGGAGCAGTAAAGGCAATAAAAAATGGAAAAAGTTTATTGCCAGCAGGAGTTAAAGGAATTAGTGGTATCTTTGAAAAAGGAGATCACATCTTGGTTAAAGATGAAAATAACAACGAATGTGCTCGAGGATTAGCTTCATTCTCATCAAAAGAAGTGGAAAAAATAAAAGGTTCGCATAGCAAAGAAATAAAAAATATATTGGGATACTCAAGTAGAGAAGAAATCATACATAAAGATGATTTAGTAAAGGTATAAAATGAAAAAAAATCTTTACATGCAGAGAATAGGTAAAAAAGCAATGACTGCTTCTTTGCACTTATCCAATACAGATATTAATAAAAAAAATTTAGCTTTAAAACAATTTAGCAAATATTTAAAAAAATATTCACGATTAATTTTAAATGCAAACAAAAAAGATATATCCGCCGCAAAATCTAAAAAAATTAAAATTAGCATGATAGAAAGACTTAAATTAAACAATAAAAAAATTAAGCAGATTCGGAATTCAATAAACGAAATAATAAAGTTCAAAGATCCTTTGGGGAAAACTTTATCTCAGTGGAAAAGGCCAAACGGTTTAACCATAAAAAAAATATCTATTCCAATTGGTGTAATCGGTGTAATTTACGAAAGCAGGCCAAATGTTACTTCTGATGTTTCTAGTTTGTGTTTCAAAACTGGAAATACTGTAATTTTGCGAGGAGGCTCAGAAGCATTTCATAGTAATAAAATTTTAGCTAAGCTTTTTAGAAAAGCTCTTAAAAATAAAAATCTTGATGAAAATTGTGTACAATTTATCGATAACAAAAATAGAAAGCATGTGGATTATCTTCTATCAAATATGAAAAGTTATATTGATTTAATTATTCCAAGAGGAGGGAAAAATTTAGTTAAGAAAGTTTTAAAAAAAGCTACCACATCAATTATCGGTCACTACGAGGGTTTGTGTCATGTTTATGTTGATAAAGATGCCGACTTAAAGATGGCAGTTAAAGTTGTAAAGAATTCAAAAATGAGAAATGTTAGCATATGTGGAGCTGCTGAAACTTTGCTGATAGACAAGAAATGCTTAAAAACTCATTGTCAACCTATACTGAGTGAATTAGTCAAATTAAAATGTAAAATCATAGGGGACAAAATAGTAAAAAAATTCGTTTCGGAAAAAATGAAAATTGCAAAAGAGAAAGACTGGAAAACAGAATATCTTTCGCCAATAATTTCAGTAAAAACTGTAAATGGGGTAGAAGAAGCTATCAATCATATAAATAAATATGGTTCTTCACATACTGATTCCATAATTACAAAAAACAAAAAAGCTGCAACAAAATTCTTATCAAATGTTAATAGTTGTATAGCTGTTCATAATGCTTCTACGCAGTTTTCTGATGGAGGTGAGTTTGGCTTTGGAGCTGAAGTAGGAATATCTACTAGCAAGCTTCATCCTCGCGGACCAGTAGGAGTTGAACAACTAACTACATATAAATATATTTTGGAAGGCAAGGGGCAGGTAAGGAAATAATTTTTGAAAAAAAAAGTAAAAAAAAATTATATTAAAATAGGTATATTGGGAGGAACTTTTGATCCTCCTCACAAAGGACATGTTCAAATTTCTCAAATTATACTAAAAAAACTAAAATTAAATAAAATTTTATGGGTAGTAACTAAAAAAAATCCATTTAAAAAAAAACCTTATTTATCAACTCAAGTAAGAATAAAATTATCAAAAAAAATAACAAAAAATAATAAGAAAATTTTTATTAAATATTTTGATGAAAAAATAAAATCCTCTAATACATTTACCTTGCTTAAGTACATCAAAACAAAAAACCAAAAAGCTAAACTCTTTTTTTTAATTGGAGCGGATAACCTAAAAAAATTTCACAAGTGGAAAAATTGGAATAAAATACCTAAATTAGCTAAAATAGTAGTTTTTCCGAGAAAAAATTGCTCTATTAATTCAATTGCTTGGAAAAAGCTTCATAAAAAAGACCTGATATATATAAAATCTAAAAAAATAAATATTTCATCTTCTTTAATTAGAAAATTTTGGTAACATTAAATTTTAATGAAAATAAAAGAAATTAATCAACTGAAAAACGAAATAGAAAACATTTTAAGTGATAATAAAGCTCTCGAGATAAAATCAATAGACTTAAAAGAGAAAACATCTATTGCAGATTTTATGATAATTGCTAGCGGTAACTCCTCAAGACATATACAGGCATTATCGGAAATAATATTGGATTACCTTAAAAAAAAAGGAATTAGTAATTCTCGAATAGAAGGAAAAGATAGCAAAGAATGGAAATTAATCGATGGAAAAGATATTATAATACATATTTTTCATCCTGAAAAAAGAAAGTTTTATAATCTGGAAAACATGTGGTCTGAATTAATTCCAAAAGAAAGAGTAACAATATGAAAAAAAAAATTTTAATAGCAATAAGTACAACTTTTATTTTTTTTCATAGCTCTGTCTATTCGCAAAATCTTGATAAACTTTATGATAAAATTGACTTATTTAGTGAGGTTCTAGAAAAAATTAACAATGAGTATGTTGATGAAGTTGATCAATCGGAAATAATGGATTCTGCAATTAATGGACTTTTGCAATCTTTGGACCCTTATTCTGGCTACATGGATCCAAAAATTTTTGAGGAGATGCAAACTGAAACCAAAGGTGAATTTGGAGGTTTAGGAATTGAAGTAAGCATGGAAGCGGGGGTAGTTAAAGTTATTTCACCAATTGATGATACTCCAGCTTCAAGAGCAGGAATAAAATCCGGAGATTATATTGTTAAAGTTGATAATGTACAAATACAAGGAAAAACATTGATGGAGGCTGTCAATTTAATGCGAGGACCTGTTGATACAAATGTAGAAATTACGATTAGAAGAAAGGGTTTAAAAAAGGCAAAAAATTTTACAATAAGAAGGGAAATTATTGAAATACAATCCGTGTTTTCTAAATTCATAGATAACAAAGTGGGATACCTAAGATTAAGAGCATTTAATGAAAATAGTAGCAATCAATTAAAAAAAGAAATCAAAAAACTAGAAAAAGAAAAAAATTTAGTTGGTTATATTTTTGACCTAAGAAATAATCCAGGTGGACTATTATCCCAGGCGGTCAAAATTTCTGATTTTTTTCTTGATGATGGAGAAATAGTTTCTACAAGAGGTAGAAAAAATAGAGATAATAGAAAATTTTTTGCTAAAAAAGGTGACCAAATTAGTGGAAAACCTTTATTAGTTTTAATTAATAACGGTTCCGCTTCCGCTTCAGAAATAGTGGCTGGTGCTCTTCAAGATCATAAAAGGGCAATATTATTAGGAGAAAAAACCTATGGAAAAGGATCGGTACAATCTATTATACCTCTAGCAAATAGAGGTGCTATAAGATTAACAATATCAAAATACTATTTACCTTCTGGAGAATCTATTTCTGAAATAGGAGTTTCACCTGACATCTTTGTAGAAGAAGAAGGTGAAGAATTTGCAATTAATACTGACACTGACAACCAGTTAAACTACGCGATAAATCTTTTTAGTGGATAAAAAATCATGAAAAAAGAAGAAGAAATACCTTTAAGGCTTGGTGTAGGTATCGTTCTTCTTAATGATAATAATGAAGTATTTGTAGGAAAAAGAATCGATAATCCAAAATATTTTTGGCAAATGCCACAAGGTGGTGTAGATAAAGGTGAAAATTTTTTAGATGCAGCAAAAAGAGAGCTTAAAGAAGAAACTAGCATAAAAAGTGTAAGGTTAATAAAAGAGATAGAAAATTGGTTAACATATGAACTTCCAAAAGATCTTTTGGGGAAGATATGGAAAGGAAAATATAGAGGACAAAAACAAAAGTGGTTTATAATGAAATTTTTAGGAAATAAAAATGAAATAAACATTAATACAAAAAAACCTGAATTTCTAAACTGGAAATGGATTAAACCTTCTAAACTCCCAGATGTAGCGGTAAATTTCAAAATTAATATCTACAAAAAAATCAGTAAAGAACTTTCAACCTTTATAACAAATTAAATCCTAACTTCTTTTAAAACGTCAAGTTTATGATTTAGAATGTAACGATCATGATCCGAAATGTTTTGGTTATTAAGAGAATCTTGAGTAGTTTTAAACAAATTATCTAAAAATTCTTTGCTTATATTTTTTAAATTTATTGCTGACGAAGAAAGAATTACTAAATTATCTTCTATAAATTCTATAGTGCCATCCTCAATAAAAAATTCCTCAAGGCTTTCATCATTTTTTTTAATTTTTACTCTTCCTGGTCTTAAAAAACTTATTACAGAAATATGATTTTTTAATATGCTCATATCACCCTCATATGATGGGACAGATACCATTTTAACAGATTCTGAGAATAAAATTTTCTCTGGGCTTATTATTTCGACTGTAAAATTATCTTCCATTAAGCCGCTGCTTCTTTAGCCATTTTTTCTGCCTTTGCGATTGCTTCTTCTATTGTTCCGACCATATAGAAAGCATTCTCTGGCAAATGATCGTATTCTCCTTTCGATATGGCATCAAATCCTTTAATTGTTGCTTCAAGATCGACGAGCTTACCCGGAAAACCTGTAAAAACTTCTGCAACAAAAAATGGTTGTGACAAAAATTTCTGAATTTTTCTAGCTCTCGCTACTGTCAATTTATCTTCTTCTGAAAGTTCATCCATACCTAAAATTGCAATTATATCTTGCAAAGATTTATAACTTTGTAAAATTCTTTGAACCTCTCTTGCAACTCTATAATGTTCCTCTCCAACTATTCTTGGATCAAGAATTCTAGATGTTGAATCTAGAGGATCTACAGCAGGATATATTCCTAGCTCCGCAATTTGCCTTGATAAAACTGTGGTAGCATCCAAATGAGCAAATGACGTTGCTGGCGCAGGATCTGTCAAATCGTCAGCGGGAACATAAATTGCCTGCACAGATGTTATGGAACCCTTATTTGTAGTTGTTATTCTTTCTTGTAAATTTCCCATATCGGTTGCTAAGGTCGGTTGATAACCCACCGCTGATGGAATCCTCCCCAAAAGAGCTGATACTTCCGATCCGGCTTGAGTAAATCTAAATATATTATCGACAAAAAATAATACGTCTTGTCCTTCTTTGTCCCTAAAATATTCAGCTACGGTTAATCCTGTCAAACCAACTCTTGCTCTTGCTCCTGGCGGTTCATTCATTTGCCCATAAACTAATGCTGCTTTGGATCCTTTTCCATCAGGTTTAATTACTCCAGACTCAATCATTTCATGATACAAATCGTTTCCTTCTCTGGTTCTTTCTCCTACACCAGCAAAAACGGAAAATCCACCATGCGCTTTTGCAATATTATTTATTAATTCCATTATGATAACTGTTTTTCCCACACCAGCGCCACCAAAAAGTCCTATTTTTCCACCTTTAGAGTAAGGTGCAAGCAAATCTACAACTTTAATTCCTGTTGTTAAAATTTCTGTTTCAGTGGATTGATCTGTAAATTTAGGTGCATCTCTATGTATGGGCCATCTTTCTTTGGTCTCAACTTTTCCCTTCTGGTCAATTGGTTCTCCTATAACATTAATTATTCTTCCTAGGGTTTCTGGCCCCACTGGTATTTTAATTGGTGAACCTGTGTTAGTTACCTTGTCGCCTCTTTTAAGTCCCTCCGTGCTATCCATAGCTATAGTTCTTACTGCGGATTCTCCTAAATGCTGAGCTACTTCTAATACTAATCTATTTCCAGAATTATCACATTCTAATGCAGTCAATATTTCAGGTAATTCTTCTTCAAACTGGACGTCAATCACTGCTCCAATTATTTGTGTAATTTTGCCAAATTTATTGCTCATTATAAGCTCTCTGCCCCTGATATAATTTCTATAAGTTCCTTAGTAATAGCCGCCTGTCTGCTCCTGTTATAAGTTATAGTTAACTTATCTACTAAATCTCCCGCATTTCTTGTGGCATTATCCATGGCGGTCATTCTTGAGCCTTGCTCGCTTGCTGCATTTTCGAGAAAAGCTTTAAATATTTGAGTAGAAATATTTCTGGGAAGTAAATTCTCCAGTATTTCATGTTCCTCAGGTTCAAATTCATAAGAATTTTCCATTTTTTTTTCTCCTTGATTTTCTAATTTTTGAATAGGAATTATTTGTTGTTGTTGAGGAATTTGCGTAATTACATTTTTAAATTTATTATAAAATATGTTGCAAACATCAAACTTTCCATCATTAAAGAGGTTAATAATTTTTTTCCCAACCTCTTCGGCTTCTTTATAGGTAATTCTTTTGTATCCTTTAAAATTTACTTTATCTACTATATAACTTCCATAAACTCTTTTTAATTGATCGTGTCCTTTAGATCCAACTGTGAAAATTTTTAAAGTTTTTCCTTCTTTTATAATTTTTTCAAAATAATTTTTTGCCTTCTTGCATATGTTAGTATTAAATCCTCCGCAAAGGCCTCTGTCAGCGGTAATTACAACACACAAATGAACGTTGTCTTTTCCAGTTCCAACGAGGAATTTTGATGTATTGTCTGTATCTGAGATTGAACTACTTAAATTGAGTATAATATTATTCATTTTTTCTGAAAAGGGTCTGCCTTTTTCAGCGCTTTCTTGAGCCCTTCGAAGTTTAGCTGCCGCAACCATTTTCATAGCTTTTGTTATTTTTTGTGTGGACTTAATGCTATAAATCCTTTTTTTTAAATCATCTAAACTTGGCATAAATACTATTTAATATTTTTTTTTTTAAATTCTTCAATAACCGTGGTTAATCTTTTTTCTATTTTTTCATCTAATTTTCCAGTACTATTAATGCTATCAATAATATCTGGATTTGATGATTTTACTTCTTCATAAATGCTCTTTTCTAAATTTTTAATTTTTGATAAATCCACATCATCTAAAAAACCTCTCACACCAGAAAAAATTGCTATAACTTGTTGAGCAACCGTCATGGGAGAATACTGATTTTGTTTTAATAATTCGGTTAATTTTGATCCTCTATTTAGCAATTTTTGTGTTGAGGCGTCTAAATCTGATCCGAACTGAGCAAATGCTGCCATTTCTCTATACTGAGCCAATTCTAATTTTATCGATCCAGCAACTTTTTTCATAGCTTTAGTTTGAGCAGCTGAACCAACTCTAGATACTGACAGACCAACATTAACGGCCGGTCGTATTCCTTGGTTAAATAGTTCGGTTTCTAAAAATATTTGTCCGTCTGTAATTGAAATTACATTTGTAGGAATATAAGCCGAAACATCCCCAGCTTGTGTTTCTATTATTGGCAGAGCTGTTAAAGATCCTCCTCCTTTTTCATCGTTAAGTTTTGCTGCTCTCTCCAATAATCTACTGTGTAAATAAAAAACATCTCCTGGATATGCTTCTCTTCCTGGAGGTCTTCTTAAAAGTAAAGACATTTGTCTATATGCCACAGCTTGCTTTGACAAATCATCATAAATTATTAACGCGTGCATCCCATTATCTCTGAAATATTCTCCCATTGTGCATCCTGTATAAGGTGCTAAGAACTGCAAAGGAGCGGGGTCTGAAGCTGTTGCTGAAACAATGGTTGTATATTCCATTGCACCGGCGTCTTCTAAAGATTTAACTATTTGGGCAACAGTTGATCTTTTTTGGCCTATAGCAACATAAATGCAATAAAGCTTATCTTTTTCTTGGCCAGATTTATTAATCTCCTTTTGATTTATAATTGCATCGATGGCTACGGCAGTTTTTCCCGTTTGTCTATCTCCAATAATTAATTCTCGTTGTCCTCTACCTATTGGAATTAAACTATCGATAGCTTTAAGACCCGTTTGCATAGGTTGGTTTACAGATTGTCGTGGAATTATACCAGGTGCTTTTACTTCCACTCTTTTTCTTTCTAATTTTTTATCAAGCTCTTCTTTTCCATCTATAGGATTTCCCAATCCATCAACTACTCTACCTAATAAACTTTTTCCAACTGGAGTGTCTACAATTGTTCCGGTTCTTTTAACAACATCACCTTCTTTGATTGATCTATCATCTCCAAAAATAACCACCCCAACATTGTCTTTTTCTAAATTTAAAGCCATGCCTTTTAATCCCTTAGAAAACTCTACCATTTCACCAGCTTGAACATTGTCCAAACCATAAACCCTAGCAATACCATCTCCAACGGAAAGCACTTGTCCAACTTCAGTAACTTCCGCTTTTTCGCCAAATTTTTTAATTTGTTCTTTTAATATTTTTGTTACTTCAGAAGGATTTATTTGCATATTAAGCCTCGATCATACTTTTTTCTAATTGTCTTAATTTATTTTTTATTGAATTATCAACCATAACACTACCAACCTGAATGATTAATCCACCTATTAAACTCGGTTCGTGCTTATAGTCTATTTTTATTGGAGAGTTAAAATCTGAAGACAGTTCCTTTTCAATTTTTTCTATATCCACTTTTGATAACTTTTTTGCTGACAAAAGTTTTGCTTTTAACTCACCTTTGGCATTTGATAAAAAATTTAAAAAACTCTCAATAATTTGATTTAAAAAAAACAATCTATTTTTAATAGTTAAAAAACCTAAAAATTTTTTTCCAGTCTTAGAAAAATTATTATTTTGAGTTATTGCGGATATAATATTTTTCTTTTCTTCTTTTTGAATGGTTGGATTCAAAATCATTTCTCTAAAATCAGAACTATCAATTAGCAGCTTTTTTAGG
>Ga0208764_10000511_pt1 | contig 24713 bp, 23 predicted proteins | sample ETNtaG_18_FD_185762 | JGI IMG/M metagenome (GOLD analysis project Ga0208764, IMG submission 185762) | Marine microbial and viral communities from oxygen minimum zone, Eastern Pacific Ocean - ETNP201302SV91 (SPAdes) (version 2) | ecosystem: Environmental > Aquatic > Marine > Oceanic ... | reverse complement strand
TTCCTTTTAATTCATGAGCTCTTAACATTTTATCAAAAAAGACTTTAAATAATTTTTTGATTAACATAGATCTTCTTCTAAATGTGTCAATAAAAATAAAAAGGGCAGTAAAAAATAATACTAATAAGATGGCATGGGTTTGATTTGGAATAAAATACCAATATATGATAGGAATAATTAAACTAAAAAGATGCGTAGCTTTGCGATAATATTCATTAATTGAAATCATTTTTCGTTTTGAAGTTTATCAAAAATATCCTGTAAATCAAGAATGCTAACAACTAAATCTATTTTTGCTGGTTCATCAAGGACCGTCCCTGGGATTATTGATTGATCCAATACTGTATAGGGAACTAAATCTTCATTTTGTTGATATGATACCTTACCAAGTTGGAATTTGGATTTTATCAATTGTTCTTTTGCTTTATTTAAGCTGAGTCCAAATAGTTGCGGAACTTGAAAAAAATCTGGTGGTAAGCCCATGCTGACGGTTAATTGTAGCCCATATCCTTTTTTTATTTGATCTCCAAGCTTTGGAAATTGCCAAGCCACCGTACCTTTTTGGTAGTCAGGGTTATATTCTGTATATATAGTATCTATATTCAATCCTAGTTGCTGTAGAGAAATTTCAGCGCTTCTTCTTGATTGTCCTACGAGATTGGGTACGTTAATCATTTTTTCCTGTCTGGATATTTTTAATCTAATGGTTCTTCCTCTTTTTACTCTACTACCTGCTAATGGGTATTGATCAATTACAGTTTCAGGGTCTACTTTTGAAGTATATAAAGTGTCAAATACCTCACCTTTAAACCCTTCCGACCTCAGCTCTTTCAATGCACGATCAATGTTCTTTCCTTGTAAATTCATAACAATTACACTGGTACCTTTTCGAATATAAAATGGCATAATTAACCAATCAAAAATTATAAATATAATCAATGATGAAATTATCAGTGATATCGTATAATTAATTATTTTGTTTAACATTTTTTCATTTTTACTGCAAACATTCCATCGACCTTATCGCGCGGCGGAAAGGTTTCAAGACAATTTTTTTTATTTATCCATTCTTTAGGAACTAAGCTATCTATTGATTCTAGTTTAAAATTTGAATTTAATTTAAGAAACGACTCTACTACATTCCAATTCTCTTGGTTTTCGATGGAGCAAGTGGAATAAACAATAACTCCATCATTTTTTATAAATTTTGAAACGTGAAATAATATTTTTTTTTGATAATTAGACATTTTTGTAGAATCTTCTGAATCCCTTCTCCATTTTATATCAGGCTTCCTGCTTATAACTCCAGTGCCCGTACAAGGTGCATCAATTAATATTCTATCTGCTAAAGGAAAGTTGTCTTTTGTGGCATCCATTATGTTCCAATTAATAGATAAGCCTAGCTCTCTACAGCGTTGTATACCTTTTTTTACTTGATATGAATTAATATCAGAAGAATACAAATTACCAGATTGGTTCATTTTATGAAAAATATAGATTGATTTTGTACCAGGCGCTGCGCACACATCAAGAACTGTTTCGCCGGGCTGCGGATTTAAGATCTCTACAACGGCACCAGCTGCCCTATCTTGAACAAATACTTTCCCTTTAAAATGAATTTCATCTGATAATATCTTTCTAAGTCCTGATTTAATTCTTATAAAATTTTTTGAATTTGGACTGAAAGACCATTTAATATCTTCACTTGCAAGTTTCTGCTTTATTTCATCAATTGGAATATTCAATCTTATATCTGTCTCATGGTTATTATTAAAGTAGCTAAATAATTCTTTCGTTTTTGCTTCTCCAAAGCGATCAATCCAATTGCTTGTCATCCAATCTGGAAATGAGCTCCAAGAAGCAATATTCTGATCCTTAATAGGGGTTTGTTTATCAATATTACTTGCCTTTCTAAGCACTGCATTGATTAATCCAGAAAGTTTTCTATTCACAACCTTTTTTGATAGCTCTACCCATGAGTCTACAGCTGCATGAGGCGGCACAGAATCATCCATTACATACTCATAATAACCCAGACGTAGAATACATAAAAGTTTAGGGTGTAATTTTTTTATTGGCTTATCTAGGGATAATGAAATCCATGAATCCAGTCTTCTCTGCCATCGCACCACCTCATTAGTTAATACCATTGATCGGTTACGCTCATTAATAGAAGTTTTATTTAGTTTAAAATATTTACGTCTAATTGATTTCAGTTGATGGCTTGAAGAATGAAATTCATAAATAATATTAAATGCATGGAGTCTTGAGCTATTTTCTTTAGTCAAATTTAATCCCAGTACTAATTTTTACTCCTCTAAACCAATCAATTGCTGGCATTCTTTTCTTTCCCTCATATTGAATATTTTTCAACTCTAAATTATAGTCAGAGCATGATATTAATATTCGATTATTAATATGATTTATAGACCCTGGAATATTTATTGATGAATCGGTCACTATTTTAGTATCAAATATTTTCAACCTTTTGTTATTATAAATTGTGAATGCCCCAGGTGAAGGGGATAGTGCTTTTACTTTTGAATGAATCATTTGTGCAGATTCATTCCAGTTAATCCTACACATAGTTTTATCAATTTTAGGAGCAAATGTTGCCTTTTGGCTATCCTGCTTCAAAGAAATAAAGTTAGGGCTATTAACTTTATCTAAAGATTTAAGTAATAAATCCGCGCCACTTAAAGACATTTTTTCTGAAAGACTTTCAAAATTATCATCAACATCAATTTTAACTTTCTCCTGCAAAATAATGTTTCCCGTATCAATTTTTGATTGAATAAAGAAAGTTGTATTTCCTGTCTCTTTGTCATTGTTTATGAGCGCGTGTTGAATTGGAGCTGCGCCTCTGTATTTTGGCAGTAATGATGCATGTAGGTTGATTGCTCCCATTTTTGGAATTTCAATAATAGAATTCGGTAAAAACTTAAAAGCAACAACGACAATAAGATCTGGTTTTAATTTTCTTATCCAAGATTCTAGGCTGGGGTCATAAAGATTTTCTATTGTAAATAAATTTTGATTGAGATCATTTGCAAGTTTGCCCAATGGCGTGTAATGAAGAGCCATCGATCTTTTCATTCTTTTTGGAGGATTGCTTATAACGCCGACTAAATCATGGCTTGATTTAGAAATGACTCTAAGTGATGGACAGGCAAAGCTGGGGTTGCCCATAAAAATAATCTTCATCTTCTACCTACCAATAGGAAATGTTATATCAAAAAAACTATAAAGCGGAAGTCTTTCTGGATTCCATTCTTCTTAATGAATTTTCTTTGATCAGTTTTAAGTCTTGGCCTATGCCAATTTTTTCAGTTTTTGATACGTGATCTATAATAAGATTTCCATTAAGATGGTCTACTTCATGCTGTATTACGCGTGCTAAAAGTCCATCAAAGTTTTTTGTAAAAGCATCTCCGTTTCTATCTTGGTATTTCAAAGTAATTACGCTTGGTCTTTTTACATCCAAACGAACACCTGGAACAGATAAGCAACCTTCATTTAACCATGAATCGCCTTCCGAATTTATAATTTCAGCATTGGTAAATACATGAATGGATTCACCCTCTTCATCAAGATCAGAAATATCTACAATAAATAATTGCAGATCTACACCTATTTGATTTGCTGCCAATCCAATACCGTTCTCTTCATACATCGTGTCAAACATATCATCAATAAGTATATCTAAATCATCAAAATTATTAATGGGTTCACATTTTTTTCTTAGAATGGGGTTTCCATAGTGTTCAACGACTCTAAGGGACATTATGAATTTTCCTGAATTATCTCATTCTGACTTGCATCATCTTTATTGGCAAGGCTAGAAATCGATGCGCGATTTATTGTTATTTTAGTATTTGAATCTACTTGAAGTAAGATAGCTTTTCCATCTTTACCTTTAAACCCAGCTACCGTACCATGAATGCCTCCAATCGTAACAATTTTATCGCCCTTCTTTATTGCTTGGATCATTTCTTGTTTTTCTTTTTGACGTTTTGCTTGAGGGCGTATCATCAAAAAATACATAATCGCCAAGATCAGTATAAAAGGAAAATAAGCCATTAATCCTGCCCCTTGAGCGGATTGAATAAATAAAAATAATTTCAATTATAACTCCAATTTCTCACTAAAAATTAGCCATAAATCCAAGAAAAAAATATACTATCTTTGACATTCTAATTTTATTTGAAACGTTGTACCCTCTCCAACGGTACTTGAAATTACCATAATTTTCCCTCCATGAATTTCATTAATTATCCTTTTCACTAAAGATAATCCTAAGCCCCACCCTCTTTTTTTGGAGCTATATCCAGGACTAAAAATATTATTCCAATCTTTCCTATTAATACCTGCTCCATTGTCAGTGATGTCAATACAAGCATAATTGCCTTCTTTTTTTACAGTAATAGCCACCTTGCCCTTTGAAGATTTAATTGAATCAATACCATTCCGGATTAAATTCTCGATAGCCCAACCAAGTAAAATTTTATTTCCCATGATAAAGATTTCATCTCCTGTTGAAACGTTTAATTCTGTATCTTTTCCTAGTGAAGGTATTCTTTTTCTTAAATATTGTGTTTGGTGATCAATTAAATCAGTCATTGATATTTTTTTCAGCGGAGATTCGGTGCCCATTTGGCTAAAGCGTTCTGCTATTTGCTCAAGCCTAACCATATCTGATTTCATCTCCTCAGCTGTTTTTATTGTTTCATCAGGATGAGATTTAATTCTTTCAATCCATCCAATCAAAGCTGAAATAGGCGTACTCAGCTGATGAGCTGTTTCTCTAGCCATTCCTACCCATATTTGACGCTTTTCATTTTCTCGAATTGAATTAAATCCCAGAAATCCAATCAGAATAAAAATAGACACCATAAGGATTTCTAAATAGGGTAGCCATTGTAATTTTTGGATGAGGAATGAATCTCCATAATGCAAATATCCTAAAATAGTTGATTGGCTTGATTGAGGATCGTTATACTTAATTGGTATTGCATCATTGTCTTTATCCATTGATGTAACAAGCTCTAGTAATAGTTGTTTATCTAAACCTTCATCTAAATTCCTGTAATACAATGGATTATTTGATGCATCGGTATAAATAATTGGAAATTGCACTTTTTTAATTATTTCATCAAAAACAAACCCCAAATTAGCATCGGTTTCTTCATTGATTGTTTTGGCAATAATCTGAGAATAGACAGTAACTATTTGTCTATTATCATTTCTTAATTCACCAACAATTGAATTTGAATAGAAAATTGTTGCCGCTACTAATGTTAAGCCAAAAAAAAGCAGTCCAATCTTAATTCTTGTACCAGCAGTATAGCTTATCATTTTATTCTTTGCCGATAATAGCCGAAGCCAATTAAGCCTAAGGATAAAAATAAACTAAATATGGAAATTCCGAGCCCAAGCCTGAAAGATGATTTATCATAAATAAAGTGAATTGTTTGACTACCTTTTGGTACGAGCACTCCTCGAATCAATCCGTTGACTTGAAATGTTTTGATGGGTTCATTATCAATAAATGCCTTCCATCTTATCGGATAAAAGATCTCACTCAATACTAAAAATTGATCTTCACTGGATTCTGTCTTAATCGTTGTTTGGTGAATGGACTGTTCAATTGATTTAATTGTTCCAATTTCACTTATCGAAACATCAGCTGATTCAAAAGTATACGCTTTTTCTTTTGGATTGAATGTTGGGTCAGTTATTCTTTGCCAAATATCAGACTGATTAACCTTTTCGATGCTATTAACAAACCATGCTCGCGGTAAAAAATCATTTAATTCATAAATAGCAGTTGGCAATTCGCCCCTAGACAAGCGTAGAGATCCTCTTTTTACTAATGTTAATTTTGGATGTCCGATTTGCTGAGCGTCAGGGATAATTAAATACTTAGCGTTGAGCATTCTTAATACAGGAAAAACTCCGGCATTTTGTGTGTTTTGTAAAAAATCATTATATACTTTAAGCTTAGCAGGATGATAGCCTCCAATAGACTCTAAGCCAAATGCAGCAAAACGTGAATCTCCAAAAAGTTGACCAGTAGGGTAAATCCTAAACTTATCCTTATCCTGAGAAAGATAATTTACAATATCGTCTGAGCGATAGTATTCCTTAACAAATCTCTTTGATATTAATTGCGACCCTCTTCCACTCATTCTATCAGGCTTAATTATTTTCTGATTCACAATAATAACGTCTAGCATGGCTAGAATAATAATGATTATAGTAAAAGTATTTTTTGCAATTTTGCTATTACACCAAGCCCAAATAAGTGTAAAAAATGAACCCATGAACAATAACATTAGCCAAGCATCTGACAGCCATAAATCCCAACGTAAGGCATTGATCATTTGAATCTGAGATGGGTCACGAACTGAAGGCATAGAAAAATAACCCTTAACCAGCCCTTCAAGGCTTGATGAAGCGAAAATCATTATCAAGAAAATTAAACCAAATGGAGCAATGCTAGGGTAGAACCATTTTGGCATAGAACCTTTCTTTAGTTCAATAATTTTATCAAGACCAAATGCTGCTAATATTGCAATATTGAACTGAACTAGTATTAGAATCATATGCGGAACTCTAAATTTATTGAAATAAGGGAAGAAATTAAAAAATAGATCATAAATAGGACTAAAATGTCTTCCAAAAGAAATAAGCAATGCTATCAAGGTAGCTGATAATAAATACCATTTAACAACGCCTTTTTTATAGACTATTCCAATTAAGGCTAAAGAAAAAATTATAACCCCCATATAATTCGGGTAATCCGTAAAAGGCATATAACCCCAATAAACCTGACCCCCAAAGCCAAATGCTGAAGGAATAAGAAATGTTAACATTTCCACTGGATGGAATGACCAGCCGGTTGCATAGTTATAATCAGATCCACCAGTAGAAGAACCACCTCTCACAGAAAAAGGAGCATATTCTATCGCGGGAAGATAAATCAATGATGCAATACCAATTCCCAATAGGCATGCAAGCAAAATAAAGGATAATTTTCTAATAATAAGCTTGCTATCTTTTTCCTTTTTCATTTGATCAATGAGCATGATTAAAAAATAAAATCCAATCAAGAGCCAAGTATAGTATGCGACTTGAGCATGTGCGCGTTGAAGTTGAAAACCTAATACCAGCGCAAGAAAACCGCTATTGATCAGGCTTGGCGATACCCACAATCTCACAGAAAGCCAAACCGCCCATGGGATATATGCCGCTGTCATTAACTGGCTTCCATGTCCATAAACAATCATTGTAATCATGTATGGTGTAATCATAAATGCGACAGAACCCATAAATGAAGCAACACTTGAACATCGAAATTGCTTCAATAAAAACATACAACCTAATCCAGCAAAAACTAGATGAAGAAGTTGAATAATGGCGCCTGAAAAGGAAAATAATTTGAAAATATATTCGGGGAAATAGAGTTTAGACAAATATGAAAATGCCTCAGCGGTAGGCATACCACTAAATACCCATGGTTGCCATTGTGGATATTGACCTAGTTCCTTAGAAGCATCATTAAGTGCTATCGCAATAGATCTAGGACTAAGACTATCAGGTGAGCCAAATATCTTTCCACCAAAAATAATTGGTTCAAATAAGAAAATTACAAGAATCAAAAACCCGATTGATGATAAAAAGAATATATTTTTCCAATTAAAAGTCATTTGTTTCTTTTTAATCCGTCTTTAATAATTCCAAAACTACTAATAAAACTTTTATCTTCCTCATCAAGCCTCATGAGCCAAATCAATAAACCATAAATCAATAAAGAGCAGGGCACGGCAATGAGGAGTTCAACAACAAAATTATAATTCTCTAAAATGGGTTTCAAGTTAGCTGTAATAAAATAAGTAACTGCTCCAGCAGTAAGCGGCTTAAGCATTTTAAAGGAAAAAAGATTCATTTTGAGAAAAATACGAACTTGAGCAACTCGAATGCATCCAATTATTGTTAACGTTATCAATGTGGCATAAGCAGCTCCATTAATACCGTACAGTGGAATTAAAGTATAGTTTAAGCCAAGATTTAAAATAAATGCTATAGAGGTATTAATAAGAATAAGCCGTGTAAAACCTGACATTCCAAGCGTTGGGGAGGCTGCACCAAATATAGCCTGAAGCAATGTTGCAATTGTAAGGATAATCAAAACATTTGAACTAGAAATATACTCTTTTCCAAAAAGAGACAAAATGTTTTCAGGGAAAAGTATGAACATAATTGAAATAGGAATTGAAAATACCAGTAACCATCTACTAACCATCTTATAAGTCTGATTCATTTTTAGAATATTTTTTTCACTATGAAACTGTGAAATCATTGGTGCATAAATGCTTATAAATGACATTAATAAGGCTTGCAATAGACCAGCTGTCCTTGCAGCTGGATGATACAACCCAACAGTACTCGCATTGGTAAAATATCCCAACATTAGTATATCCATCCAATGCATAAATGTTTGTAGAATAATTACAAACATAAATGGATATGAAAACTTTAAAAGATCATAATTAAATTTAGTTTTGATAATTTGTTGTCGTCTAATACCCGATAGATATTTGAGTGGCTGAAACATTGCAATACATCCAACAATTCCGGTTATTAACATTGGAAACATCAGAGCTGATTCCGCAGAGAAAAACCAATAACAAATTATCATTGAAACTAAAAGGATAGTTGGATTGATAAATTGAGTAACAATAGACTTATACTTCAGTTTTTTATAGCCTTGAGTCGCTGCGGCTGCAACTAGCGTAGAAGCATTGAATGGTATAGAAATTGCAAATACAATAAGAACGCTTACCATTAAGGATTTCTCAGAAAGAATATTGGAAACTATATAAGAAGAACAGGAAATCAACACTATCATGAAAAATAAAGAGAAAAGGGCACACATTTTGATAGCTGAGGCAATAATTTCTGAAATCTTATCATTATCTCTCTCGGGATCAAGACGACTAACAAACCGCATAACACCAGTCTCCATACCCATCTTTGACAAAACTTCACTAATTAGCATTATCGCATTGGCCATTGAATAAATTCCTAAATACTCAGGACCAACCCATCGAGCCAATAAAGCAGAATATAAATAACGATTAATACTTCCATAGAATATTCCTGAGAATGAAATAATTGATTCTTTTGCTATTTTTTGAGCTGTATTCATTTTGTTTTAGTGAATAACCCTTTAATAAACCCTATCTTTGTCCAGAAAATTGCAATAATGCCATGCTTACCTTGAATCAAATCCTTAATGGCTACTGCTAGTAAATACCATAGAGCAGGAAAGATTCTTAATCGCATTTTATGTTTACGTAGAAAATAAACTGTATTGTGTGCTCTATAAAACATCCCTTTCGAGGCCGACTCTTTTCGTGTTCCTCCTGCTGGAGCTCGCAAATGTTCCATAATCGGTTTAGGGGAATAAAAAACAGAACCACCATGGCTCATAATCTTAAATCCAAAATCTCCATCTTCTAGCATGGCATTTCCCAAATAATTTTCATCAAATCCACCCACTTCTTTAAACTTTTCTGTTTTAATAGCAAAGTTTCCTCCAGGAGCCCACTGGCATATTCCACCGTTATTAGAGTCAAAATTCTTCAAAGTTTTTCCATACCAAGTTATCCATCCACCAATAATTTTATCGCTTTGCTTAAAAATATTGCTACCCTTTTCTATAACGCGTCCACCTATGCACCAAATCTTTGACTCTTGTTCGTTGAAAATATGTAAATATGATTCAATTAACTTATTATCAGGTATGCAATCATCATCAATATAAATTAATATTTCAGAGGTTGCATGGTCTGCCCCTACATTTCTTGCATTAGGCAAACCAATTTTATTTATATTAATATATTTATAATTAGTAATCTCATTTTCAAAACTATAATTATCTAAATCTGTAAAATTTGAATTTGTCTGATCGACAACAATAACTTCAAAGTCTTGCACTGTCTGATTATTTAAATAGTCTAAAGTTTCAAGGGTTATTTCTTGGCGATTAAACGTTGGAATGATCAGTGTAGATTTTGGCATACCCTAATCAATCTTTAGTTTATGTTTTTTTTTGCTTCTTAGCCATATCCTATCCAAAGCCAATCGAAACGAATTAGGCAAACATGTTAATATGATAAAAATAATATTTTTTACAGCAAAAGGATAGATAATTAGGGCGTGTAGAAAATATATTCTTGATTGCTTCATCTTTTGATTGGAATACAAGCGCCTCCCGCAATAAAAATTATAAAGACTCTTAAGTTTTCTTGATGAAGAAATTTTGAAACTATCTTTTTTGATATTTTTTATCAGATGAAGCGGTTCTTCATTATTTAACTGCCGAGCATCATAGCATAATCTTGCAATTCTAGCATATTCATTCTGACTTTTCTTATTCAAGAAGCTAATACTATCACGAGAAACTATTCTTGAGTACAAAACTTTATTGATATTTGCGACATTATGACTTTCAATAACTCTAAGCCACAAATCATAATCTTGAGATCGAATAAATTCATTTCTATAGCCCTTAAGAATAGTTAGTACCTTTTTTTCAATTATGATAGACCCGTGACAAAATGTATTTTGAAAAAGAATATCTTTTTTAATTTTTTCATCTGCTACTGGAAACATTGTTAAGCCTAAATCGGTACCACTAATTGAATATTCATTCACCCAAGTTCCGCATAGAGAGATACTGGGATTATTTTGTAAAAACTTAATCTGTTCAAAAAAACGGTCCTGTTTTGAAAAATCCCCTGCATCTTGCCTTGCGATATAATCGCCCTTTGATTTATCAATACCAGTATTTAAACATGCTGTCAAGCCAATCTTTTCTTTAGCTACTAGAATAATCCTGTTGTCATTTATTTGATTTACTATTTGACTTACCTCGTCTGAATTTCCATCATTAATAATAATGAACTCTAAATTTGTATAGGTTTGATTTAAGATACTATTTATTGATTTGTGTAAGTTTCCTTCATCTCTATTTACACCCATTATAACAGAAATTAATGGTTCAGGGTTAATCATTTTGCAACCATCCTATTGAAGGAATTGACCTAAATTTGAAATCAATATCATGTTTTTTATATTGAGGAATCACTTTTTCTATTGCTGCTATTGATAATAACCTAAACCAGGTTGACCATGAATCACTGTATTGTATATTAAATTTCATCTCACTCCAATTGCTATATCTATAGGTCTTAGCTTCTCGAACAAATGGAAAAAAGGTTCCAACTACATTATTTTTTAACACCCATTTAAACATTTCATAATTGAATAATTCTGATGATGGATTAAGATATTTCAAGCCAAATAAAATTGGAAAGCTTGGCCTTTTTGCCCAGCAAAATCCTCCATCTCTATTATAATTTTTTAGTAGAGCATTATAAGAGCTCTCTAAAGATTTATCATAATTACTATCTGTATTTTTTACTACTTTTGAAAGTACGTCAATCGCATCCAAATCTTCACAGGCACCGCCGCCGCCAAATGGGTGATACAGTCCATCTTTCATTTGTAATCGAAAAACTGACGTAGCTATTCGTTCAGAAAAATTTATGGGTCTATCAAAATATTTATAATAAATAAGAAAGTGATAGGCTGCTGCCATTGCTATAAATGAGCTAGCCTTGAATTGTGTGCCCCATAATCCTGTTTCAGAATCTTGTAAATGGTCAAGCTGATCTAAAATAACATGAATATAGTTAAGTGATTGCTTATTATCCATTCTAAGATATTCATATGAAAAAAACTGCAGCAGGAACATTATCTTATTGCTTTCATGCCAAGGATTACTCCAGTCAATCTTTTCAAAAAATTCTTTTATTTTTTCTTTTCCTCGAAATGCATCTAAAAAAACAAGTTTATTGCTTGGAGAAAATCCCAATGCATCCAGAGCTGAGAGCGAAAATGCAGTAGTTTGGTAATGAATATAGTTTTTTTCTAAGTCTTCAAGGTTTGAATTGTCAAAGTTTAATTTGGGATCAATTATTAGGCCGCTTGATCTATCTTGGTAAGAAGATATATGGGATGCTTCAGCTTTAATATCAAGATTATTTAAACAATCTACTAGCTCTAGAGTTAGTATGGAAAAAGCTGAGCTCATAATGGTGTTTTGATTATATTTTTTCTGTAATATGAATCCTTCTTCTGGGTTTTTCAAAGAAAGAATATAGTTTTTTACTGACGACTTACTTATTTGCTGCATTTAAACAACATCCATTCTTCTAGTTGGCTTTCAATAATGACATTATTAAAATATTTGGAAAGCAAAGATTTAAGCATATCACTAGAATAAAGATGCAAATGAAATGGGTCTATTTTCTTCATTGCCATAATTTTTAAAGGATTTTTAGTTTCAACCTGAGGTGTACTACCAACAAATGTACCTCCTTTTTTCAGAACTCTATGAACTTCGTTTATAAATATTTCTCCATCCGACTTACTGAAATGTTCAATCGCTTCCATGCTGATAACTGTATCAAAAGATTCATCTGTGTATGTAAGTGACAACGCATTCATTTCCTCAAAAAGCAGGTTACCTTTTGGGAATCTAGTTCGGGCATTATCAATTGAATCCTTAGAATAGTCTACAGCTTTAACTGACACTGCAACTTTTGATAGCTCGTTCGCAGTCCAGCCGGTTCCACAACAAAGATCAAGAACTCTCTTACTATGGCAATGAGATAAAGCATATTCGCATCGCTTTTCAAAAACCTTTGCCCATGGATTATTGTCCCATTTTGAATCATCCGGATCAGCTCTCTCTTCTTCAATTTGAACATTTATTCCAATTGAATATTTAATAATTATAACTAGCGCATTTATTGAATCAGCAATAAATGTTAAACCAGGAATAAGTTTTAATATTTTTATCATTTTATTCTAAATATTTTTAATAGGCTAAACATGATAAAACTTGAAACTGCATTAAATAAAAACAATATAAAGGCAAGTGGGAAAAAAATCGGGTTTGAGTATTTTAATATCAACTTATAGATACTAACATATTTTTTCTTCCACTTTAATAATGAATATTTACCACCCATAGAAAAAGAAACATGGTGCCAGATTTGAGATTTTGGTACATAGGTAATGATTCCACCAGCATTACGAGCTTTAAGTGATAGATCAACATCCTCTCCATACATTTGAAAATTTTCATCAAACATACCTAAAGAATCAAAATCAGATGTCCTTATACAAAAACAACACCCTGTTGCATAGCCAACGTCCTTGATTGAATTATATTTTTCATGATCTTTTGATCTTATTCCACGATGATTGATTTGAGCAAAAGCTAAATTGACATTCCCCCCAGCATACCAAATAGAATCTTTATTATCCGCATAATAAATTTTTGGTACGACTTGGATAGTCTTGGGTTCCTTTTCTAGTTGACTGATTAAGGGTTCAATAAATGAAGGCTCAACGAAAGTATCATTGTTTAAAAAGATTGTATAGTCCGCTTGTTGACTAATGGATCTAAAGCCAAAATTATTTCCCTTTGCATAGCCGAGATTTTTTTCAGATCTGATAATTTCTACATTAGGGTAATAATTTTGAACAGCATTTGCAGATCCATCATCAGACCCATTATCAACAAAAACTATATGCTTATTATGATAAGTTGCGCGCTCAAGCGATTTTAGGCAATCCAGTGAAAGTTTTTTTTGATTCCAGTTTAAAACGATAATATTTACCGACTTTTCAATCATTTGATTACTGAAATAATATTATTGACATAAGCTTCCCAGGTAAACTGTTTTTTATATTCACTAACATTTTTTGAAAAATTTTCGTTTGATTTAAAAAAATCAAGCAAGCCCTTAGAAACTCCTTGAGGGTCTGGATTACATACAAATCCTGTTTTTGCTTGCTTAACGCATTCAGCAAGGCCGCCAACATTTGTTGTGATAACAGGTTTGTTAAAATGATACGCGATGGGAATTATACCGCTTTGAGTTGCTGACCTATATGGTAAAACAACTACGTCGGCAGCACAAAAATATTTCGAAACATCCTTATTGGAAACAAATTCAAATTTAAAATCAATACAATCGGTAACATCCATTTTTTTTGCAAGTTCGAGGTATTGTCTTTGTCCATTATAGCATTCCCCAACAACTACTATTTTAAAATTTTCTAATTTACCTTTTAAGTATTTTGATGCTTTAATTAATATATCTAATCCCTTGTAATCACGAATCAAGCCAAAATTTAATATTATCCTTTCATCATTAATCGAAATGCTCTTTCGAGCTTCTTCTTTTGATATAGAGTTGCCAAAAGTATCATAAATAGGATGCTTAGATTCTATCAAGTTTGCTGAAGGCATTAAATTTAATAACTCTTTCTTAACAGAATTAGCCATGACTATAAAATAATCGCAATGCTTAAAAAATCGTAAAGAAAGATATTTATCTAACCTTCCCGATTCATGTGGGATAACATTATTGCAATTAACAACAATTTTAGCATCAATCGTTTTTTTAATTTTACTTGCGATAGAAGAAAAGGCTGGTGCAAAAAAAGGCATCCAGTATTGAAAGATGACTAGATCTGGATTAATGCTATTTATATAGCTAGCCGTAGATGACCATGAAAATGGACTTATAGAGTTAATCATTTTTTTTGATGAATCACCATTAAAATCAAAAAACTGTGATTTTCCTGGGAATAAAAGATGCGGGTATTGTAATGAAAATGAGATTCGGTAAACTTGATTATTTTTTTCAAGCTCCTTAGCCAATGAATGATTGAACATTGAAATACCACCTCGATAAGGTGGAAATGGGCCAATCATAACAATTTTCATCGTGCTCTGACTATACCTTATATATATTTTTTATGCGTGATTCTTTATCTTGATTTGAATTAGCAATCATTTCTCCAATAAGACCGATTGAAAAAAATTGAATACCTATTACTATCAGCAATACTCCTAACATAAGCAGTGCAAAGTGCTGCGCAAATGGCTCACCTAGCATATATTTTAGATACAAAACATAGCCCTCTATGCCAAATCCAAAAAGAAAAGCAAAAAGTCCTAACTGACCAAAAAAATAGAGAGGGCTTTGAATATATCGTGATAGGAACAGAACTGAAATAAGATCGAAAAATCCATGAAAGAATCGCCTGCCACCGTACTTAGTCACTCCATACCTTCTAGGTCTATGATTTACAATAATCTCTGAAACCTTAAATTTCTTTTGACCAGCAAGTGCGGGTATGTATCTATGTCGACCACCATATATATCTAAAGTTTTAATGACTGATTTTTTATAAATCTTCAATCCACAATTAAAGTCATGAATCTTTACACTAGTAAAAATCCGTGTAATAAAATTAAATAGCTTTGAAGGTAATCGTTTTGATAGCGGGTCTTTGCGATTTTTCTTCCAACCAGAGACTACGTCAAAACCTTCTTCTAATTTAATAATCAAATTATCAATTTCAGTGGGATCGTCTTGTAAATCTGCATCCATTGTTACAACATAATCACCATTAGAGTGCTTAAATCCTTCAGATAGAGCTGCTGATTTTCCATAATTTCTATAAAATTGAATTAGATTTATTTTTTCATTATTTTGGATTAATTCTTGCACTATTTCCGATGAACCATCCGTTGATCCATCATCAATAAAAATTATTTCATAATCTTTATTATTTAGGCTACTTACAATTTCGTTATACAATTGGTTAATCGAGTCTTTTTCATTATAAACAGGTATTACGACTGATATTTTCATAAACTTTCCTTAATTGGCATAACTGATTTGGGAATTTTTCTTATTAAGTGTGGATACTGTAAATCAAATTCTCTATTCTCAACTCGAAGATTGATCGTTTCATTTTCATCAATTAATTTGAATGATACGGAATTAATCAGCATTCCATTTTCAGTTTGAGCTGAGCTAAACTGTATTTCACCATTAGTCATTTGTTTTTTGTTAACAATATTGTCGGGGTCTGAAAAGATTTCTGGAATCTTGCCCCAAAGAAAAGCTATTAAATCATTAGGATTAATTATTTCAAAAAAAGGGAAAATAATTAATAAAGACTCTTGGTCGTATTTTCGATTATTGCGCATATCCCAAGCCTCAACCTTATTTGTTGAAAAATTTAAAAAAAGAGTCTTTCTTCCAATTAAATCTCTAAACTCAATGTATGAAGATTCTTTAGAAGAGGTAAATGTAAAATTTAATCTTCCTCGCATATTGCCCTGTGAGACTACATATCCTTTACCCCTGCAATATTTCTTTTGATTAAGATCTGGGTAAACCTTCATATCTCCCTTATTCTCAATAGGTTGATTTGACAAGGAAGCACAACCATGTATTAAAATAGGAGTTAACATGAGTATGAATTTGCTATTCAGGATATGCCTTTTTTCTAAGTCGAAGATTTTCCTTATCATACTCATATGCTTTTTTATAATAAACTGACGCATTAGTCCAGTCATTAGTTCTCATTAATATATCACCCAAATGTTCCAGTACAACTGCATTATCTCCTTGAATGCTGATGGACTGCTCGATGTATTTCTTAGCTTTTCTTAAATCGTTTAATTTATAATATACCCAACCGATAGTGTCAAGATAAGAAGGATTATTTGGGTCTAATTTGAGAGCTTTTTTTGCATACAATAAGGCTTTATTTAATTTTTCATTCCTCTCTACCAGACTATAGGCATAGTTGTTGAATGCCTGAGCATCAGAACTATCTGCTTGAATAAGCTGGCTATAAATTTTGTCAGATTTAACCCATTCTCCAATTTCATCATACAAAATAGCTAAAGAATGCAATACGCTTAATGATTGAGGCTGAATGGCGAGAGCACTATTATAGAACTCAAGAGCTTCTTCGTTCTTTTTTAGCTTAGCATAGTTTAGACCTAGCATATATTGAATAGAAAAAATATTTGAAAATGTTTTTGATACGGGGTCTAAAATAGCAACAGAAGAATCAGAATTATCTTCATCCATGTAGACTAATGCCCTGCTATAATAGCCTCTCCAGTCTTCAGGATAATCTGTAATCATCTTGTCCCCAATATTTCCTGCTTTTATATTCTGATTATTATCAAAATAAATCTCAAATAATGAAAAAACATATTGGGAAGGCAGTTTTGATTTATCAAGCAAATCTTGAAGAATTTGTATTCCTTTTTCTGGTTCTCCAGATTCATAAAATAGTATCCCTAATTTTGCCTCACGATCATTTGAACTTCCAAATTTTTTATTTAATTCTTGAATATGTGAAATGGCCTCATCAAAATTTTTCGTTTGCAAGGCTAGCTCTAGGTATAGATTTAGGTAATTTGATTGCTCAGAGTCTTTAGTTGACAAATCTTTGAAGATTGACCTTGCTCTATCTTTATTGGTAAGCTGAAGAGCATACCTTCCAGCAGATTCAAGAAGTTCAAGTCGAGATGGCTCTATTTTATACGCCTCTAGGTAAAGATACATTGCGCTAGAATAATCCCTATCAACTTTCTTCAATTCTGCTAAGGCAATTATATAGCGCGTTTCTTCTGGATTGATCTCTTTGAGACGATTTAACGGTTCGATTGCATCTTTATATTTTTTTTGAACTATGAACTGATCAGCAATCATCTTGAGCGCTTCTTCATCATTGGGGTCTTTGCTTATCGCAATTCTTAAATTCTTCATTGAAAGTTCTGGCTTACCAATATTCCAATAGCATTCAGCGATAGATGTATAGATTGTCCCAACATTTGGATCGAGATTCAATGCTTCTTGAAATTCAATAATTGCCATTGGGAAATCACCTTGATTCATAAGCATTTGGCCATTCATAAAATATTTTAATGCTTCTGGGTTTGGGTTTTCGTTTGCTTCATTTTGTTCAGGTTCTCGATTTTCTTCTAATGATATGTCAGGTTTTGTTGACTGGCATCCAGTTAAAAAAACAATTAGAATAAAAAACATGCTGTTTTTTTGTATTATTAATTTTGAAATTTTATTCAGCAATAGTCACTCCATTGCCACCAATTTGTTTAGTTTGATACATGGCTTTATCTGCTTTGGCAATTAGCGCTTCAACATTATCAGAATGAAGAGGAAATCCTGCCATACCTGCACTAATTGTTAAATTCACAGCAATTCCATCTTTTAAGAATGTTTTTTTCGCTAATTTTTTTACTATTTTTTCTGCTAAAGGAATACAAGCATTAATGTCAGTATTTACTAGCAATACTGAGAATTCCTCCCCTCCGTATCTACCAACAATATCAATAGACCTCACATTTTTTGAAATAATTCTACTTACCTCTTCAAGAACATAGTCACCATAGAGATGGCCGTAGTTATCATTGACTAATTTAAACTTATCAATATCAAAAAATATTAAGCCCAACTGATGATCAAATCTACTTGAACGAGTTATCTCTTTTTCAAATCTGCTTAAAAAGGTTTTATGATTTAACAGTCCAGTTAACCCATCTCTAGAAGCAGAACGATTAAGTTCTTGGTGAATATCTATCCAGCCTAATATTTTGCTAACATTTTCAGAAAGCATATTCAGCATTTCTATTTCTTGATCAGAAAAGGGGGATGATCCCATACGCTCAAAAGATATATTTCCAATAGACTTTCCATCTTCTCTTATTGGTGCACTTAATATTGTTGAAAATTCTATAAAATCTTTAGAATCTGCATCAAATCGATTCATCTCTGGAAATTCGTTACGCCAATCTGCATAGTGGATAGTTTTATTATCAATAAAAGAGAGGCCTATTATGCTATTTCTAGAAGCATAAGAAATTCCAACCTCTATATCTTCATCAAATCCATCGATTAACATTACTTTTAATTGGTCTATTTTCTCTGAAGCAAAAGAAATTGTTAGTTTATCGTATTTAAAAATTGCCCTACATACATTTTTAATAGATTTAAGAAAAGTTTCTAGACCAGCTTCAGGGTCAAAGTCCTTAAATAAATCTCTAATTCTATTGGAATTTATCTGACTTCGTATTGCTACTTCAGATTCTTCAATATCATCTATTCCTTGATTTAATATATTAACAAGACTATTAATAATTGACTGGTCCTGAGCGTTCATGTTTGAAAAATGTTCAATGTATACTACTAATGCTCCAATGGCGTTATTTTGATATCTAATAGGAAAACCCATTAAAGATTCGCTACCTGTCCAGTTTGTTTTATCAATTAATTCATCCCAGCCGCTATAATCATTTTCTTTTTTATTATAGGTTTGAGACTGCTCATTAGAAATGATATCTAATAATAAAGCATTTTGGTCATTAAGAGTGTCTGTAAAACAATCTCCTGAAGACGACTTCAATGTATACTCCGCAGAGGATTGATCATAAATATATATACCAGTAATATAATTATTATTTGTAGATATTATTCCTTCCTGAATTTGACTCAATAAAGTTTTATATTTTTTATCAATGATCCTATAATCATTATTTTCTTTATTATCTCTCTTTTCAGTCAGATTATTTTTTCTTTTAGTATAATTTTTTAATACCCCAGGAAATCCATAAGAGAATAAAATAACAACTAACCCTCCAGAAACAAGACCTTTTAGCGTAATAATTAAAAGATTGTTGTAGTTAGGTATAAAAAATAATATTTGAATAGTAAAGAAAAGTGCAATAACTGATATTTGTTTGTAAAAAGACATGTTCAAAGATAAAAATCTCTGGACTCAAATACATCAAATTCAGAGAGAATAATAAAATTATTAAAAAATCAGTTTAGCGCGGGTTTTTAACAAATTTTATTTTATCATTTAATTTAATTTTTCTTTTTGGGGTTGAAGTAGTGTCCGATGTGTCAGAAAAGGTTGATGCAAAATTTTCATCAGGGATTGATGGTTTGTTTGTTGGAACATCTATAGATTTATTTGATGCAATATCTGATTGGAAATTAGAACTATCGCTAGGAATAAGATTAACAGAAATAGAAATAAAGCATACTAGCATCGCAGCCATTAGCGTGGCATTGACTGGGGTAAGTCCAAAGAAATGATATTTATTTTCTTTCTGTTTTGATTGATTGGAAATATTTTTCTTTTCAGAATTTATTCGACTAATAAGACTTGGTAAGAAATCACTAGAAGCTTTGATGGGTTCTGGTGATTCTATAAGCCTAAGCGTTTTACGAATAGATTCAACAAGTTCCTTAGCTTCATTATTAGAATTACAGTAATCCTCAAAGGCTTTGCGTTCAGGAACGCTGAGCTGATTATCTAAATAATCAGAAATTTTATCTTCAAACTCATATCGATTCATCTATAATTAATCTCCTTTTATTATATAAAATCTTTCAAATCTTTTTGCAGTTGAAGCCTTGCCCTATTAATACGAGACTTCACTGTTCCTAATGGAACTTCTACTATACTACTTATTTCCTCATAAGGAAGTTTTTCGATATCACGTAAAACTGTCACTACTCTAAAATGCTCAGGCAGTTTTTCGATTGCCTCATGTATTTTAGTACTAATATAATCTCCCTCAACAAGCTTTTCTGGGCTAGGGTCGTTAGATGGGGGATCATAATCACGATCTTCAGGGCCTAGCTGGCTATTATTTGTAACCTTTCTTGTCTTTTTCTTCCGTAATTCTGTTTTTGCAAAATTACCTGCTATTGTATATATCCATGTTGAAAATTTGGCTATATTCCGATAGTAGTGTTTATGCGTATAGAGTTTTAGCATTGTATCTTGAATGATATCCTCAGCTTGGTCACGATCATTTACTATCTGAAATACAAAATTTATCAATCTATCCTTATATCGATTAACTAGCGCAATATATGCCTGCTCATCTCCATTTTGAAAATTAGCGATGAGTTCTTCATCTGTATATTCGAACTGACTATCCATGCGAAGTTGTTGCGTAGATAAATTCTGTAATGGCTGATTCATCATCAATATTTGAACTTTTTATTTGTTTATCAATTTTAGCTAACCTTTTTATAGCTGAAACAATCTCTTTACTAGAAAAATTGCCAGCATAATTAGGTAGCTGCCTATTCACACTTGGTGATAATAGAGTATAACTATTGGATGATCGATTTGTTCCAGAAAAGATTTTTATAAATAACAGCTCCTGAAAAAATTCATTTAATGGGCGAAGGAGATCGAGCATTGAGGAATCTTTTGACACTAGAGACCTACCAAGCTTGATTGATAGATGAGTATCTCTTTTTCCTAAATAATTAAAAAATTCAAATTTTTTATAACTTCTCGTTAAAGAAAGAGCATGTTTTAAATCTACGCTATCTAAATTTTGGGTCTTTTCAATCCTCAAGCAAAGTTTATCAATTTCATTCTTTAATCCAAAAACTGAATCTCCAAAGATATCTATTATTTTATCAATAATATTACTAGATATATTTTCTATACCATTATCTTGAAAAAATAGTTGTGCCCATTTAATTAAATCACTCTCAAATGGGGTGGATGTAGAAATTGGGCTATAATTGGATGCCAGTGTTTTAATAAACTTATTCTTCATACCATATTCATCTTGAATTAATACAAGGCAATTTGAATCGGTTGGGTTTGAGCAATAATCTACAAGTTCGTCTCTTGTTTTACCTCTAAGCGCATTGGGATTCCTTAAAATAAATAGCCTTTTAGAGGAAAATAAGTCAGGCTCATTAATCTTATTAACCACTTCTTTAGAGCCTATATCATCAACGCTTAAAATCATTTTATTAATTTGATCATCATCAAATATATTTTCTTCTAATTTTTTTATAAAAAACTGCTGTAAAAATTGGTCATCCCCCATTAAAAAATAAACAGGATCAACCTTCCCATTTAATAGCAGATTAATTGCTGCGTTATATTGCGTTATTTTTGAGTTAAAACTTGACATTCTATAGCATAATCAAAGTAAATATTCCTAACAATAAACAATAATATGCAAAATAATAAAATTTTCCAGCCTCCAATAATCTTATAAGTATTTTTAAGGCAAAATATCCTGAAATAAATGAAACAACGCTAGTTAGGATAATCGGAAACATTATCGCATTATCAAATTCATATTGAATATCGATTGCAGTAATTATTATCGCGCCTAATATTGCTGGGATTGCTAATAAAAATGAAAATTTTGCAGCTTCTTTACTTGGAACACCAGCTATTAACGCAGTTGAAATTGTCATTCCCGAACGGGAGATTCCAGGTATTATAGCAAATGCCTGAGCTATGCCAACTAGTAATCCCTTACTGAGGTTAATTTTTTTATCTCTATTTTTTGTAAAACTGGATAACAGCAGAACTAAACCTGTTATAATCAATGCTATCGATACAGATTTTACTGATTCAAACATTTCAAGGATAAATGACTTAGCAAATAAAACAAAAATTATAGATGGTAGCGTTGCAACGATTAATAATAATAAATATTTTTGTGCTTTATCTGATTTGAAATCAATAATTAGTTTTATGATTTCGTTCCAATAGATTAACACTATACTGCATAAAGTACCAAAATGAGCAGCAACTTCAATAAGGTTCCCTGGCAAATTAATATTCAACAAATGTTGGAAAATAACTAAGTGACCAGAGCTGCTAATAGGTAGAAATTCAGTTATGCCCTGTACAAGGCCAATAATTACAGCATCAATTAAACTCATTTATTTTCCCATCCCATTATCGCCATCATCCTTCCTGAAGATTTACCTTCCCTGCGGTATGAAAAAAATTTATTTTCCTCACAAGAGGTACAATTACTATCAATAAAAATATATTTCTTATTTAATCCTATCGATATTAATTCTTCATGAATTGATTGTTTTATATCTAGGTAGTATTTTGATTGGCCTTTAGAGAGCAAATGCTTTGAATCAAATAGCCCGGAAACTTCCTCACCAATTTCAAAACAACACTTACCAATTGAAGGGCCAACTACTGCCTTAATATTTCTAGGGTTATTTCCTATTTCAATCATTTTTTTTAATGTAATCGAAGTAATTTTATTTGCTGCCCCTCTCCATCCAGAATGCACTAGCGCAAAATGATTTGTATTAATATTATATAAAAATACAGGAATACAATCTGCGATTAATATTCCTAATCCAAAATCAGGTGAAGTAGTGATAATTGCATCTGTATCACTATAAGATTTTGATTTATTTATTATTTTAACATTATTCGAGTGAGTCTGATTAGGGAATATAAAAATTGATGGGTCTAATTCTAATTGCATAATGAACTGATTACGATTTTCTTTAATTGCATAATTTTTTTCTCTTAAAGAAATGCATGCTTTTAAATTCTTTTGACTAAAGAACTCGGAGTAATCAATATAATGCAACTATACAATCTATGGATTTTGCAGATTGACCATCATTAGCGAATCAACAGTAAGCACGCCTGACTTAATTAAATCATTTCCATTAAAGTCAATCAGCTGAAATGCCGAATTAATATTATTATTCATCATTGATGGGTAATAATTGAATCCCTCATCATTGTGCATACCTATTTCTCTTAGCGATGCATTAAAAGCTGCTCTAGACATTTCATTCATTTCTATGTTTGTTAATAGCTTGGAGCTATAATATCCCATTTGATACTCATCTAAATTATTATGATACATATTTATCGTATCTGATTTAGAATTGAATAAACCTGATATAATTGACATTCCTTTTAAATGTGGTCCAATATTTTCTTTTGTAAGTATCTCTAGCTGCTGCCAGCTTGCATTTCCTACTATTTTTGTGTCAAAATTATACATTGGGATTTGAGGTCCAATATATTCTAGATCATCATAATTAATAGGCAAATAAATTGCTTGAATGGTTTTCAAAAAGACTTTAGAGGAGTCTGAAGAAGTCATTTTTTTAGCTGTTGATTGAGGTAAATCAAAGAAATCATCAGCAGAAACATCAAATAAAGCATCTAAGCTATCAATTTCCATTCCTAGCGCTTCGTCAAATATTTTTTCTTTTGAATCTAAGCTAAAGGCGACTTGACGCAAAAATCTAAACTGTCTACTTAGATTTTTTGGCTCTCCTTTATACCATTCAGTTGCAACTACATTTCCACCTAATCGATCAACCTCACTAATAAAAGCATCAATTTGAATCTCAGTATTTTTATCAGCAGGTGCTACAACCGCAATGCTATCGAGCCCTAAGTGCTTAACTATATATTGCGCTGCAATTTTTCCCTCTAATGAATAATTTGAACCAATTAGAAAGGCATTATCATTTATTGTAGTTAAATCACCTTTTTGTTTACTTGTTAATAATACAGGTAGGTCAGAATCGCTTATTGAGCTTAACAAGGATAAAGATGTTGTTTCGCTTGCAGGGGAAATTGATGCAATTAGCTGATCAATTTTTTCAAGCTCATTAATGATCTTAATAGCTTCAAAATCATCACTTCTTGTGTCTCGAACTAATATTGATAGTCTCTGATTATTATTACGAATAGAATTTTGCCCTTTTCGAAATCCATCTAAAAATGCCTTTCCTGTTTCAGAATTTGATCCGGTTAATGGCAGTGCAAGTCCAACCATCAATACTGGCGAAGAAGGCTTGTATGACTCCCTAAGGAGCAACTCAAATAGTTGGGAAAATTCATCAGATAATACCGATGGATCTATTTTCCCTAGAGTTAGAGCTGCATCATCAGGC
>Ga0208764_10000510_pt1 | contig 24717 bp, 19 predicted proteins | sample ETNtaG_18_FD_185762 | JGI IMG/M metagenome (GOLD analysis project Ga0208764, IMG submission 185762) | Marine microbial and viral communities from oxygen minimum zone, Eastern Pacific Ocean - ETNP201302SV91 (SPAdes) (version 2) | ecosystem: Environmental > Aquatic > Marine > Oceanic ... | reverse complement strand
TGAAACTAATTGACTTACTCCCTTTTCTTGCATTGTTACGCCATAAAGCCTATCCATTCTTGCCATACTTAAAGGATGGTGTGTAATTACAAGAAATCTTGTTTTTACATTTGAAGAAATTTCTTCAATTAAATCACAAAACTTCTCAACATTACTATCGTCTAAAGCTGCATCAACCTCATCAAGAACACAAATTGGTGATGGATTTGTTAAGAATACAGCAAAAATTAAAGATAATGAGACCAAGCCTTTCTCTCCGCCTGATAAGGATGACATTTCTATTAATTTCTTGCCTGGTAATTGAGCAAAGACTTCTAGCCCTGCTTCAAGAGGGTCATCAGAATCTATAAACTTCAATTCAGCATTTCCACCGCCAAAAAATTTCTTAAAAACATTTTGAAATTTTTCATTCACTTCTAAGAAGGCTCGTTGCATTCTTTCTCTTCCTTCTTTATTTAAGTCATTAATTCCTGTTCTAAGCTTCTTAATTGCTTCAACAAGATCATCTCTTTCGACCTTAATTTCGTTAATTCTCTCTTTTATCTCTTCTGCCTCCTCTTCAGCTTTTAAATTTACACCACCAAGATCATCTCTTTCTCTTTTTAATCTATCTATATTCATTTGCATTTCATCTTCATCTTCACTATCGACCGAAACATCTAATTCTTTCATAAATTCTGAAGTCTCTTTTTTATGTTCCTTTTCAATTAAGTTAATGATTTCTGATAAACGAGTTTTATTTGACTCAAGCGTTACCTCAACTCTGCCCTTATTCTCTCTTAAATGTGATTCTTGATCAGATAATTCTCTAATTATAAGGACTACATCTCTTAGACTGTTTTCTAATTCAATTAATTTGTCATTATCTTCGTTAGATTTTTTTCTTGCCGATGAAATATTTTCACTCAGGTCTATTTTTTTTGTATCAATATCTTCAGGATTTTGTTCAAGGTTTATATTTTCTTGCTCAAACTTCTTTATTCTCTCTTCCAAAATAATAATTTGTTCTGTTGCTATATCTTTTCTTTTATTTACATCAGAAATATTTTTTTTATTAAGTAGAATCTTTTCGTAATTCAGCCTCAAATCAGATAGATCTTTATGGGCATCTTTTAATTTATTTCTTAAAGAATCGATATCTCCAGAATTATTTTCAAATTCTTTTATTTCTTCATATATTTCAATCAAACGATTTCTTTGCCCTAATCTTTCAGCTGCAGATCCAGGAGCACCAGCAGATACAACCAAACCGTCCCATCTCCATAAATCCCCTTCTTTTGATACTATTCTTTGTCCATATGTAAGTTTGGAGGAAAGCTCTTCGCCATCTGATTGATTTACCAAACCAGTTTGGTTAAGTCTTTCGCTTAAAACATCTGAACCTTTAACAAATTCTGAAAGCGGTTTACATCCTGATGGCAGGTTTTGAGATTTTTCTTCAATTGATACTTTTTTCCAATGTATGCCATTTTCAGTATCCAAAGAGTGGTACAATTCATCACCAAGCAGAGCATCCAATGCTTTTTCAAAGCCCGGTATAACATCAAGATTCTCTATAAGAGAATTAGTTGCATCAACATTATCACCAATTATTCCTTCTAGAGCATTTTTTTCAGCATAAAGTTTTGTAAGATTATTTATCTCTTTATCTAGATCTATAATTAAAGTTTCTTTTTTATTAATTTTAACCTCTAATTCATCTTCGTTAATATTTATATCTTTATTATTACCTATAACATTATTGTTTATATCCTCTAAAATCTGAATTTCTCTTTTTAATTGAAGATTAGTAGTTGAAATCAAATCATCTAATTCTTGTTTTCTTCTATCGGACTGTATTTGATCATTATCAAATCTTTCCATTTCAATAATTAATCTTTGAAGGGCTGCAGAGGAGTCGTTTGCTTCTTTTTTCAACTCAGGTAATGATTCTTGGATATTTAATTCTTCTGTTTTTTTATTGCTCACACTCCTAACTATATTTTGATGTTCAACATTTAAAGAATGGAGTTTCTCTTCATTTTCTTTACATTCTAGTTCAATGGTTTTGTATTTTTTTGCAAGAAGTAGAATTTCTGTTTCTCGAATTTTTTCTGATAAATTCTTATATCTGTTTGCTTCCCTTGATTGTTTGTTAAGAGATCTAACCTGAGATGCTAATTCTTTTAATATATCATCAAGTCTATCAATATTTGTTTCAGCAGATTTAATTCTTAATTCAGCCTCATGCCTTCTAACATGAAGACCAGAAATGCCTGCAGCATCCTCTAAAATTCTTCTTCTTTCGTTTGGTTTTTGATCAATTAATTCTTGAATTTGGCCTTGTCTTACTAAAGATGGCGATCTTGCTCCAGTTGAAGCATCTGCAAAAAGCATTTGTATATCTCTTGCTCTAGTATCATTACCGTTTAATTTATAAACAGAGCCTGCTTCTCTTTCTATTCTCCTTGTAACTTCAATTATATCAGCATCATTGCACATAAGAGGAGCATCACGATCTTTATTATTTAATACTAGAGAAACTTCGGCTGAGTTTCTTGAGGGTCTATTTTGAGTACCTTGGAAAATAACACCTTCCATACTTGATGCTCGCATGGATTTATAGGAAGCTTCGCCCATAACCCACCTAATAGCTTCAACTAAATTTGATTTGCCACAACCATTTGGACCAACTACACCAGTCAATCCATCTTTTATGTCTATTTCTATTGGTTCAACAAAAGATTTAAAACTTGATAACCTTAATTTGCTAAAATCCAATACTCACTCCCTATATTAATTTAATCCTTAGAAATACCAAGTTCTGCCAATATGGCATCAAAATCTAGTGATGAAATTTTTTTGTTATTTACAAAAACTGCAGGTGTACTATTAACCCCGAACCTTGATGATGCTAATCTTTGATTTCCTTCAATCATATTAAATAACTCAGTATTGCTAAGACACAATTTAACATCTTCTTCAGATAGACCAGCTAAACGTGCAACCTTTAATAATCCATTATAGGGATTCTCATTATCAAACAACCATTCTTCCTGTGTTTTTAAAAGAACATCAATTACCCCAAAATACTTATTATCTCCTGAACAATGAGCTATCATTGAGCCAGCCATTGCAAGGGGGTCTATTGGATAATCTCTAAAAACATATTTCACTTTTCCAGTGTCTACCAATTCTGACTTTATTCTAGGAAAAACATCTCCATGGAAAGTAGCGCAATGTGGACATGTAAGACTGGCATACTCAACAATAATGCTTTCAGAATTATCTGAACCTAAAGTGTGATCACCTTCAAGATTTGAAGAAACACCACTGGAAAAACTTATATTTGATGATAAATCTCTTGATGCATTAATGTTATCAGCTAAATTTGATGATTGCTGATTTGGCGACAGGAAAAAGATTGCAAGAATCAAACCCAACACAACAACACCAACTAAAAGAATTATATTTTTTTTAATCATAATTACCTCATTTAATATTATTCGTTCTTTTTGCCAATTATACTTTTACCCAAAGAATTAATTGCTTCTTTCAACTCACTCTCTTCAACTTCACTAAGAAAAAAATCAGCCTTTTCATTTATTGAATTTTTATTTTTAATATTTTCTTTTTTTACCTTTTTTTCTTTAATTTCATCTTGAATAAAAGAATTTCGAAATCTAATTCTATTAACTGCTCGATATCCATAATAGTCATTAATTTTTTGTATAATATCAGTTTTAATATATTCCATTTCTGTAGATGTTGCTCCATCTGTAGCAATAGTTAAGACTCCACCACCTTTTTGAATTCTTAATTTTTCGGGTATAGAATTTTTATAATATTCATCTCCAACAATTTCTTTCCAATTATCAATTATATAACTTTTTACAAAACCTTGCTTATTGAAAAAAGGTTTAGAAATTTTAGAAATGTACCAACTGAGTTGCTTAGTTGGAAAAAAATTTTTATCATTTGTTTTTTTAGTTATTTGAGTCTCACACATTATGAAAGTTTCAATAAAAGATAATTTATCAAAAAAAATGCTACTTTGGTATGATAAAAACAAAAGGGATTTACCATGGAGAAAATCAAAAAAAGATTTAAACCCTTATCAAACATGGATATCAGAAATTATGTTACAGCAAACAACTGTTGAGGCCGTGATACCATACTTCCATAAATTTACTGCTAAATGGCCAACAATTAAAAAACTTTCTGAAAGTAATATTGAGGAAATAATGGATGCATGGTCAGGTTTAGGCTATTACTCAAGAGCAAAAAATATTCATAAAGCTGCAAAAATAATCACCAAAGAATATAACGATCAAATACCTAATAATTATGATGAGTTGATAAAATTACCTGGAATTGGTCCGTATACTGCAGGCGCAATATTAACAATTGCTTATGATAAAAAGGCTTCAGTAATTGACTCAAATATAGAAAGAATAATTCTAAGAATACAAGGCATCAAAAAACCAAAAGATAAGGTTAAAAAAGAATTAATAAAAATTTCTGAAGAACTATGTCCAGATATTAGAAGCGGAGATTATGTCCAGGCAATGATGGATTTAGGTTCGGCAATTTGTAAGCCAAATAATCCTAAATGTAATTTATGTCCTATTAAAAAATTTTGTTATTCCTACAAAAATAACCTAACAAATTTGATACCTATAAAAAAAACGAGAAAACCAATAAAAATTAGAAAAGCTCGTTTGTTTTGGATTGTATCAAATCAAAATAGAATTTTTCTTCGCAGAAGACCTCTGACGGGACTATTACCTGGTATGTTAGAATTCCCATCTTCTGATTGGATTATTAAAAGTAAAGAGTCTAAAAAAGAAATATTATTTCCTATTAAAGGAAATTGGAAGCCAATCACTGGTAATGTAATGCATACTTTCTCTCATTTTCAATTATCTTTAAAAATTTATATATGTAGAGATGTTAGTGAAAAAAAGTTAGAAGGTATTTGGAAAAAAGAAAATGATATTCCTAATCTACACTTACCAAGCTTAATGAAGAAAGTTTATAAACATGTTTTCTCAAACACTAATAACTAGATTTATTTCAAATGAACACAACTCATCAAAAATTCTCTAAAGAACACAATATAATTAAAAAAGTGATTACTGAAGGAGGTAAAATTGCTCTTAAATGGTATAATAATAAACCTAAAGTTTGGAAAAAAGAAGACGGCACAGATGTATCAGAAGCTGATATCGAAATTGATAATTTTCTTCAAGTAGAATTAAAAAAGAAAATACCTCATACCGGTTGGTTGTCTGAAGAAAATAAAGATGACTATTCTAGATTGAATTATGATAAAGCATTAATAGTAGATCCTATAGACGGCACTAAATCTTTTCTTAATGGTAAGAAAGATTTTTGTATTTCAATTGCTTTAATAAACTATGGCAGGCCTATTTCAGCTATTATATATAACCCTATAAATGAGGAATTATTTGAGGCTGAAAAAAATAAAGGTTCATGGTTAAATTCAAAAAAAATTCACACAACAAAAACATCAAAACTTGAGAACTCAAAAATGTGCGCATTCAAACCGATGTTTTCACACCCTGCTTGGAAAAAACCTTGGCCAAAAATGTTTATTGATAATAAAAACTCTATAGCATACCGAATGGCTCTTGTTTCAAGTGGTCAATTTGACTCTATGATGGCATTAAACACTAAATCAGATTGGGATATTGCTGCTGGTGATTTATTAATTAATGAATCTGGAGGAAAAGTTACAGATCACAAAGGGAATCAATTAATATATAATCTTAAAAATATATCGAAAAAATCAATTATAGGCGCATGTGAGGGTTTACATGATAAAATAATTGAGAGAGTTGAAGAGATAAAATTATAGTGTAATTTTTTAAATAGGCTTTGGTTGATAAAATTTTTCAAAATAAATTTAATTTTTTTCCTAATTGTAATAGCTTCGCCAGCTTCTTTCAGTAACTCAGATATATCTGATCCTTACGAAAAATCTAATAGAAGTATTCATGAATTTAATGATAAAGTTGATGTTTATTTATTAAGACCTGTTTCTGTTGGCTATAGTCTGTTGCCAAACCCTATAGAAGATGGAATATCAAATATACTTCAAAACTCAGGGGAGCCAATCAACTTTACTAATTATATTTTACAAGGTGAGATAAAAAATGCCTTATCGAGTTTAATGAGATTTATTATTAATTCTTCCTTTGGTCTTCTGGGCGCTATTGATTTGGCAGATAAATTAAATTTAAAAAAAAATGACACTGATTTTGATAAAACTCTTGAGAAGTGGGGGGCAAGTGAAGGTAATTATTTGGTTCTACCTTTTATTGGGCCAAGATCTTCACGTCACCTTGCTGGAAGCATAATTGATATAGCTTTAAATCCACTTAATTATTTTCTTAGAGATGAAGATAATACAATAAAAATTTCACCTACTATATTGTATGCTGTTTCAGCGAGATCAGGAAACATGGAGACTATTGATAATTTACGAGAAACATCAATAGATTATTATAGTTCTTTAAAATCCATTTACTATCAAAGCAGATCTTCTGATATAGATGAAATTTTAGATGAAAAGATATTTGATGATTTTTTTGAATCAATAGAAGAAGAGAATAACAATGATTAAAAGGATTTTAACTTTACTTATATTATGCTTTTTTTTTCCATTTAATTCTGTTTTCTCTGACAGTAAATTTTTGTCACCTGAAGAGTATGTAACTTTTATAGCTCAAGAAACCCTTGATGTTCTTGGAAATAAAAATAAGAGCACTGATGAGAAGGTAGACAATATTACAAATATATTTTTAACTAATTTAGCTGTAAGAGAAATATCTTTATTTGTATTAGGGCCTTATAGAAGAAATTTAGATTCTATTCAAAAGACTGAATATATAAATTTAATTAAAAGATTTGTATCAGAAATATATTCGATCAGATTAGTTTCTTTTCCATCAGGTGATTTTAGTATTCTTAGTTCAACCGATAATGGAAGATCTGGGATAATAGTAAAAACTTTAATTCAATTTTCAAATGACCCTAATCCAACAAAAATTGATTGGAGGCTTTTTAAAAAACAAGATGGTGATTTTAAAATCTTTGATATACGTGTTGTCGGAATTTGGATGGCTCAGGAACAAAGGTCAACATTTACATCATTTTTAAGTAAAAATAACGGAAACATCGATAAATTAATGGATAGATTGGAAAAACAATTAAGTAAGTAATTATCGTGAAAATTTTTTATATTTAATTCGAGAAGGGGTTTCGCTTTCTTCGCCTAATCTATTTTTTCTATCTATTGAATAATCTGAATAACTTCCCTCGAACCATTCAATACTACTATTACCTTCAAAAGCTAATATATGTGTGCATATTCGATCTAAAAACCACCTATCATGACTAATTATCATTGCACAGCCTGAAAACTTATCTAAGGCATACTCTAGAGCAAACAAAGTTTCTACATCTAAATCATTTGTTGGTTCATCAAGTAATAAGACATTAGCACCAGATTTAAGCGCTTTAGCTAGGTGAATTCTATTTCTTTCTCCTCCAGATAATTGACCTACTTTTTTTTGCTGATCTGAGCCTTTAAAATTAAAGGCACTGGTATAAGCGCGTGTATTAATAGTTGTTGAATTAATTTCAACAATATCATTTCCTTCTGAAATTTCTTCCCATACTGTTTTACTTGGGTCAAGAGTTTCTCTTGATTGATCTACATAACTTAAATTGACTGTTTCGCCTAATCTTACTGATCCAGTCGTTGGATCTAATTTATCTGAAATAATATTAAAAAGTGTTGTTTTGCCTGCGCCATTAGCACCTATGATCCCAACGATGGCTCCTTTTGGAACTTTGATAGATAGATCCTCAAAAAGCACTTTATCTTCGATAACTTTCTTTAAATTACTTATTTCAATTACTAAATCTCCAAGCCTTGGTGCAGTTGGGATTATAATTTGAGGGTCATCTATAGATTGAATATTTTCTTTATTTAGAAGAGATTCATAGTTACTTATTCTTGCTTTTGATTTAGATTGCCTAGCTTTAGGGGATGATGAAATCCAACTAACTTCACTCTTTAATCTTCTTAATCTTGCATTTTCATGTTTAGTTTCTAATTCAATTCTTTTTTGTTTCTGAATTAACCATTTACTATAATTTCCTTCATAAGGAATTGCCTTTCCTCTATCTAGCTCAAGTATCCATTCGGTAATATTATCAAGAAAAAATCTATCGTGAGTAATTAATATAACTGTGCCCTTATAATTTTTTAGGTAATTCTCTAGCCAAGAAACTGTTTCGGGGTCGAGATGATTAGTTGGCTCATCAAGTAAAAGTAAATCTGGTTCTTCAAGAAGTAATTTACAAATAGCTACCCGTCTTTTTTCACCTCCCGACAAATTGCTAATTTTTTTTGTCTTTTCAGGGCATCGCAAAGCATTCATAGCCTGTTCAATCTTTGAATCTAAATCCCATAAATCTTTTGCCTCTATCTCATCCTGTAATTTAGCTAAATCATCTGCAATATCTTCAGAATAATTCATGGATAGTTCATTGTATTTTTCAATTAATGAAAGTTTTTCTATAGCCCCTTCACAAACATTTTCATAAACATTTTTTGCATCATCTAAGTCAGGCTCTTGAGGCAGATAACCTACTTTAATACCTTTAGCAGCAATAATTTCACCATTATATTCTTTATCTATGCCAGATAAAATCTTCAGAAAAGTCGACTTACCAGAACCATTTATGCCTACAATACCAATTTTAGCATTCGGCAAAAAAGATAAATTAATATTCTCAAAAAGTGTTTTGCCACCAGACCAGGTTTTAGAAAGATTTTCTAGAGAGAAAATATATTGGTAAGATGCCATCCTAATTCCTTTAATGGTGGGCCTGGCAGGATTCGAACCTGCGACCGAACCGTTATGAGCGGTTTGCTCTAACCAACTGAGCTACAGGCCCCTATAATCTTTTATATTTTAATTATCAAGAAAGCTACGTAATTTTTTGGATCTAGTGGGATGCTTTAATTTTCTCAACGCTTTTGCTTCTATTTGTCTTATTCTTTCTCTTGTAACTGAAAATTGCTGCCCTACCTCTTCAAGAGTATGATCAGTATTCATTCCAATACCAAACCTCATTCTTAAAACTCTCTCTTCCCTAGGTGTTAGCATTGCAAGAACTTTAGTTGTAGTTTCTCTTAAATTTGCTTGTATTGCTGCATCTACAGGCAGTAAAACATTTTTATCTTCAATAAAGTCACCCAAATAACTATCCTCTTCATCTCCTACCGGAGTTTCAAGAGATATAGGCTCTTTAGCGATTTTTAATACTTTTCTAACTTTATCAAGAGGCATTTGGAGTTTTTCAGATAACTCCTCCGGCGTAGGCTCTCTACCTATTTCGTGAAGAATTTGTCTCGATGTTCTTACCAATTTATTGATAGTTTCAATCATATGAACAGGAATTCTAATAGTTCTTGCTTGATCGGCAATAGATCTAGTGATTGCTTGCCTTATCCACCAAGTAGCATATGTCGAAAATTTATAGCCCCTTCTATATTCAAATTTATCTACTGCCTTCATTAATCCAATATTTCCTTCTTGAATTAGATCTAAAAACTGTAAGCCTCGATTTGTATACTTTTTTGCTATAGATATTACTAATCTTAAATTTGCCTCAACCATTTCTTTTTTTGCAACAGCGGCTTCTCTCTCACCTTTTTGAACCTTTAAGACTATTTTCCTAAACTCTTCAATCTCAAGACCAGTCTCATCTGAAAGATCATGGATATCAGAAAAAATGGATTTGATATTTTTTCTATTTTCTTTAACAAAATTTTGCCATCCATCCCTTTTAAGCCTTACAACACGGTTAATCCAAGTCGGGTCTAATTCATTACCATGGTATTCTTTCAAAAAATCTTTACGATCTATTCCAGAAGAATTAGCAAGCTTCCATAATGAAATCTCTAAATCTACTAGCCTTTTATTAATGTCATACAAATGATCAAGAAGTGCTTCAATTCTATTTGGATTTAAGGATAATTTCTTCATTAAATCTTTCAGTTCAGATGAAAATTCAATATAAGTATCTAGTTGACGTGAAGTTAAATCTTTCTTTTGTTTCTTAAATTCATTTCTTTTGTCTTGAAGCTTTCTTAGTTTTTTATATTTATCGGAAATAGAGTCAAAAATATCAAAAACACCAGGCTTTAGTTCAGCCTCCATGGCGGCGAGTGAAAGATTATTATCATAATCATTACCGTCGTTATCAGACTCTTCAGATTCACCTTCTTCGTTATCATCTTTTTCTTGTTTTTCATCACCTGCCTTATTAACAGCAATTTTTTTATTCTTCGCATCTGGCCCTTCATATGAGGCCTCTAAATCAATAATATCCCTCAAAAGCACCTGGCCCTCATTAAGTTCGTCTCTCCATATAATTATGGCTTGGAATGTTAATGGACTCTCGCATAACCCTTCAATCATTGCTTCTTTTCCTGCCTCAATCCTCTTAGCAATGGCAATTTCACCCTCTCTTGATAGAAGATCTACCGAACCCATCTCACGTAAATACATCCTGACTGGATCGTCAGTTCTATCAGCCCTTTCAGTAGTTGCTTTCTTTGTTGTTGAAGTTATTTCTGTTGATTGATCTTCTTCTTCATTTTCAATAACATTAATACCCATTTCAGAAAGCATGGACATAACATCCTCTATTTGTTCTGATGAAAGGCTTTCAGCCGATGTTACTTTATTCAACTGCTCATAAGTTACAAATCCTTGAGACTTTGCAGCCTTTATCATCTTCTTTACATCTCTATTAGACATATCTAATAAAGCTGATTCAGAGCCTTGGCTTTGGTTATCTGTTTTTTTGCTTTTTCTTTTATTGGCCATATTTTTCAGTTATTTTTTTTAATTCAATATCTTTCTTCTCTAAAATGCTAATTAGCCTTTTTTCATTGCTGTCATCTTTAACATTCTTATCAAAATTATTGATTTCAATTTCTAAAGATTTGATATGTTGATCATCTTCAAATATTTCAACCCAAATTGATGAAATAGTTTCTATAGTAGAATTTTCATGGTTAGACCAGTATTTCTTTGAAAATTTTAATTCTTTTTTTAAAATATCACTATAATTATTACTAATAAAATCCCTAATTTTTATTAAATCAGGCGATTTTTTAGAAATAAATAAATCTAATATTTCATTTCTTATTTGATCAAGAAGACTGTGATTTATAATCAGAGATTCAAATTCTTCAATATTACTTTCAATAATTTCTGGATAAATCAAAATCCCTGAAATCAATAATGTTTCGAGCCCAGAGGGAATTTTTTCTCCTGACCCGACCTTACTATCTTTGATTTTTATTTTATCAAATGTATTTGAATTATTTTTTTTATTAAAAGGTACAAATTTTCCATTATTATTATAAAAAACCTTATCCAAAGACTCTTTAAAAAATAAACCGTAATGTTTTCTTATATTTTTATCTCCTACAAGTCTTAATAAGGAGCGTAATTCTCTTTCTAAATTTGCCTTCCCTTCAGGAGTTGAGATATCAGCTTTATTTATATGATTCCGCCATATTTGATTATTAAGCGCAGTAGAATCTTTAGCTAGCCGAAAAAACGATTTAATTCCATTTTTTTTTACATAATCATCAGGATCTAAATTATCATTTAGATTTATAAATCTTATATTTTTTCCTGGCTTTAAATTTGGTATAGCTAATTCAATTACTCTCTCTGCTGCCTTTATTCCAGCCTTATCTCCATCAAAACATATAATTGGCGAATCGACTAAATCCCAAATTAAATTGAGCTGTCTTTCAGTCATAGCTGTGCCTAATGGGGCAACAACATTTTTAAAACCCTGAGAACATAAACTTATAGCATCCATATAACCTTCAACGACGACAAGATTTTCTATTTCTTTTAATGGAGATTTTATGTTTGAATAATTATACAACAAATTACCTTTGTGAAATATTTCTGTTTCAGGAGAGTTCATATATTTAGGTTTATCATCTTCATTTATAACCCTTCCTCCAAAACCAACTATTTTTCCATATGTATTGGTAATCGGAAATATTATTCGATCTCTATAGCGATCATAATAATTATTTTTTTTCTTCTCACTTTTAATAATTAATCCTGCAAGCAATATATCTTCATTCAATATGCCTTTATCTAAGAGATATTTATGAAGTGAAGAAAAGCTATCTTTTGCATAACCAATTTTATATTCTGAAATTACTTCCTTATTTATTCCTCTTTCATTTAGATAACCTAAAGCTCTATTATCACTTAATAGATTATTCATAAAAAAATCATTTGCCATTTCCATAATAGAATAAAGTTTTTTTCTACCAGAAATTCTTTTTTCCTCATCTTTTGTTAATGCTCTTAATTCAACTCCAGCTTGCTCTGCTAGTTGCTCAACTGCTTGAGGAAATGAAAGCCCCTCTACATCAACAAGAAATGTGAAAATATCCCCATGCTTATTTGATGAAAAACAATGATAAAATTGTTTTTCATTATTTACAGTAAAGGAAGGTGTTTTTTCATTCTGAAAAGGTGATAAGCCTACAAATTCTTTACCTTTTTTCTGAAGCGCTACTCTTTTTCCAACAATATCAGATATTTCTATTTTGTTTTTGATTTCATCTAGAAGAGATTTCGAAAATTTCATTACTATTTTGTTCCTTAAGAATTAATTCTATCCTTAATTATTTTAGAAGCCAAACCTAAATCTAATTGTCCAGAATATTTTTTTTTGAGTTCGGACATTATTAAACCCATTCCACTAATATCTGATATATTATTTTGTGAAATTAAATCCTCAATTATTTTAATAACCTCATCTTCTGATAGCTGTTTTGGTAAGAATTCTTCAATGATTTTAATTTCTTCTAGCTCTTTTTTATATAAATCATCTCTATTACCTTGCTTATAAGTTTCAGCAGATTCTTTTCTTTGCTTTACCATTTTAACAAGAATGCCAATTATATCAGTATCTGATGCATCTTCAGTTTGTTTATTCATCCTTTGACTGATTTCTAAGTCCTTAATAGATGCATTTATCATCCTAAGAGTTGAAACCCTTAATTGATTCTTTTCTTTCATTGATGAAATCAATTCATCTTTTAGTTTAGTTTTAAGCATTTATCACTCCGATAATTAGTTTATTAAAGATATATAAAATTAAAAAAAAAATCATCATTTGATTTGCTTCTTGACTCACTCGTTTAGTATTTATAAATTTCGTCAATTTGTGTTTAAAATAATTGATTCGTTTTCAATTATTTTTTTACTGAGAAAATTTAATGGGTCTATTTAATATTTTTATTTCAAATCCACTCTTAATAAGTCCATATTTTTTTATTTTTTTTAAAAGGTCAATAGCATGGTAAATTGGGTTCCTAAGAAACCAACTGGCGCATTAGTATTAAATGATGGCACTATTTTCAAAGGTTTTGGATTTGGGGCTACCGGAAGATCTTCAGGAGAAGTCTGCTTTAATACAGCAATATCAGGCTATCAGGAAATCATGACGGACCCATCTTATTGTTCGCAAATAATTACTTTTACATTTCCCCATATAGGAAATGTAGGCTTAAATTTAGAAGATAACGAAAGCTCAGACCGACCTTATATTAGCGGTGCAATCTTTCGATCCTTAATTACTGACCCTTCAAATTGGAGGTCTGAAATTAATTTAGATAATTGGCTAAAAAATAATTCAATAATTGGTGTTTATGGAATCGATACAAGAGCTCTAACTAATTTAATTAGAGAAAAAGGCCTTATAAATGGTACTATAGTTCACGATACTAATGGTATTGAAGAATTTGAAGATTATTTAGAAGATACCAAAATGTTTAAAGGAATAAATAATCAAGACCTTGCCAAACTTGTAACCTGTAAAGAAAAAATCTTTTGGGATGAAAAAGAAATCAATATTTATAACAGTAAGGTTAAAAGAAAAAAAATTAATGCTCATGTTGTTGTTGTAGATTATGGGGTGAAAAAAAATATTTTAAGATGTTTATCTTCAAGATTTGAAAAAATATCATTGGTTCCTTGCACTTCATCATATAGCGATATAATTAATTTAAAACCAGATGGGGTTTTCTTATCAAATGGTCCTGGTGATCCAAGCGCTACTGGAGAATATGCAATTCCTGTAATCAAACAACTAATTGACTTAAATATACCAATATTTGGTATTTGTCTTGGACATCAATTACTCGCATTGGCATTAGGATTGGATACATATAAGATGCACCAAGGTCATCATGGTGCAAATCATCCGGTAAAAAATAATTATGACTCAAGTGTGAACATTACATCAATGAATCATGGTTTTGCAGTGAGTAGTGATAATTTACCTGAAGATATTATAGAAACTCATACTAGTTTATTTGATGGTAGTAATTGTGGAATTGAAATGGTTAATAAACCGATTTTTTCAGTTCAACATCACCCCGAAGCATCGCCTGGACCAAATGATAGCTATTATTTATTTGATAAATTTTTAGAAAATATTGAGAAACATATAAATGCCTAAAAGAGAAGATATCAAAAGTATATTAATTATAGGCGCTGGCCCCATTATTATCGGCCAAGCTTGTGAATTTGATTATTCAGGAACACAGGCATGTAAAGCTCTTAAGAAAGAAGGCTATAGAATTATTCTTGTTAATTCTAACCCTGCAACAATTATGACAGATCCGGAAGTTGCTGACGCAACCTATATTGAACCTATTACTAGCAAGATTATTGAAAAAATAATATTAAAGGAAAAACCGGATGCTTTGTTGCCTACAATGGGAGGTCAAACGGCCTTAAATGTATCTCTGGAAATTGCAAGTTCAGGTTTTCTTGAAAAAAATAATGTTGAATTAATTGGTGCAAATAAAGAAGCAATTTCAAAAGCTGAAAATAGAGAAGAATTTAGAGTGGCAATGAATTCTATAGGACTGGAAACACCAAAATCCTTTATCGCCCATACGCTTGAAGAAGCTAATAATAAAATTGATAGCATTGGATTACCGGCAATAATTAGGCCTTCTTTTACTCTTGGTGGGACAGGAGGCGGAATAGCTTATAATGTTGAGGAATTTAATAAGATTGTTGGTGATGGATTAAAAAACTCACCTAACAGTGAGGTTCTAGTAGAAGAATCAGTTATAGGATGGAAAGAATTTGAAATGGAAGTTGTTAGAGATAAATCTGACAACTGTATAATAATTTGTTCAATTGAAAATATTGACCCTATGGGTGTTCATACCGGTGACTCAATAACTGTTGCACCAGCGTTGACACTAACAGACAGGGAATATCAAGAACTTAGAAATGCATCAATAAAAACCTTAAGAGAAATAGGAGTAGATACAGGCGGCTCTAATGTTCAATTTGCTGTTAATCCAAAAGATGGAAGAATTGTTATAATTGAAATGAATCCAAGGGTTTCTAGATCATCTGCCCTTGCCTCAAAAGCTACTGGTTTTCCAATAGCTAAGATAGCAGCGCTATTAGCAGTAGGTTATAGTCTTGATGAATTGGTCAACGATATTACAACGACAACACCTGCCTCATTTGAACCTTCAATCGATTATGTTGTTACAAAAATACCTAGATTTGCTTTTGAAAAATTTCCAGGATCAGAATCCACATTAACTACATCAATGAAATCAGTTGGTGAGGCAATGTCTATAGGCGGTAATTTTCAAGAATCTATACAGAAAGGATTAAGGTCTCTTGAGAACGACCTTGAAGGCTTTAATGAATTATCTAAAAAGGGCTTTACGAAAGAAGAGATAAAAAAGAACCTTAAAATTGCTTGCCCTGAGAGATTATTATATATTGCTGAAGCATTCAGGTCTGGGCTTACAGTTGAAGAAATAAATTCTATTACTTTTTATGATCCATGGTTTTTAAGACAAATAGAAGAAATTATTCTTTGGGAAAATCTTATTCAAAAAGACGGATTGCCAAAAGATAAAGAAAATTTCAAATTAATTAAATCAATGGGTTTTTCTGACTCGCGATTAGCTAAACTAATTAATGAGGAAGAAGCAATTGTTAGGAATGAAAGAATTAAGTTAGGCTTAAGGCCTGTTTATAAAAAAGTCGATACATGCGCTGCAGAATTTGAAACAAAAACAGATTATATGTATTCAACATATGTAGGAGATATTTATAATGAAAATGAATACTGTGAATCTTTTCCGACTAAAAATAAAAAGGTAATTATCCTTGGCGGAGGACCAAATAGGATTGGGCAAGGAATAGAGTTTGACTATTGCTGTTGTCATGCCTCATTCGCTCTCGCAGACTTAAATATTGAAAGCATAATGGTTAACTGCAATCCTGAAACTGTATCAACTGATTATGATACATCTGATCGATTATATTTTGAACCATTAACCCTTGAGGATGTTTCAGAGATAATAAACATTGAGTCTAAAAAAGGTGATCTTCTTGGTGCGATAGTTCAATTTGGCGGACAAACCCCCTTAAAGCTTTCTAAAGATTTTGAAGTTAACAATATCCCAATAAAAATATTAGGAACCGATCAAGATGCTATTGATTTGGCAGAAGATAGGGATCGTTTTAAAAATCTAATGGAGGAACTAGAGATAAAACAACCAAATAATGGTATTGCAAAATCGGCAGATGAGGCAATAAATATTGCAAATGAAGTTGGTTATCCAGTCGTAATTAGACCGTCATATGTTCTTGGGGGAAGAGCTATGGAAATTGTTCACTCTGAAGATCAGCTTAAAAAATACATAAACGAGGCTGTAATAGTGTCTGGATCGAGCCCAGTTCTAATAGATTCTTATTTACGAGATGCAATTGAAGTTGATATTGATACTCTATCGGACGGTAAGGATTTCTATATTGCTGGAATTTTGGAACATATTGAAGAAGCTGGTGTTCATTCTGGAGACTCCGCATGCTCTATGCCGCCATTCTCACTAAACGATGAAATTATAGATAAATTGAAGATGAGCGTAATAAAAATCGCAAAGGCAATGAATGTGAAGGGCCTAATGAATGTCCAGTTTGCAATTAAAGATAATGATATATTTATTCTTGAAGTTAATCCAAGGGCAAGTAGAACCGTTCCCTTTGTTGCAAAAGTGTCTGGGAATCCAATAGCCAAAATTGCTACAAAAGTTATGACTGGCATTCAATTGAAAGATCTAAATTATGAGGATAAGAAATTAGAGCATATTGCTGTTAAAGAGGCAGTTTTTCCATTTAAAAGATTTCCTGGAGTGGATACTATTTTAGGCCCTGAAATGAGATCAACAGGCGAAGTTATGGGAATTGATAAAGAATTCGGTATTGCATTTGCAAAAAGCCAAATAGCGGGAGGAACCGCTGTTCCAATTGAAGGAATTGTATTTGTTTCAGTAAAAGATGCTGATAAAGAAAAAATATATAAACCAGTTAAAGAACTAGAAGATATAGGTTTCTCAATATTGGCTACTGGAGGTACATGTGATTTTTTAAAGGAAAAAGGAATAAAAACAAAAAGAATCAATAAAGTGCTTCAAGGAAGCCCTCATATTGTTGATGAAATCACAAATAATAATATTGCACTTGTATTCAATACAACTGAAACACCTCAAGCAATCAAAGACTCTAAATCAATAAGACGATCCTCTCTTGAAAATAACATACCTTATTATACAACTGTTTCTGGAGCTATTGCTGCAGTTTCAGGAATAAAAGCTATTAAGAATGACGAAATGGGTGTTAACACAATCCAATCATATAAAAAGTAGGGTTTGAATAATTTTTCTCTTTAAAGCATAATAAGTATAGAGATATATTATGGAAAAAATACCAATAACAAACGATGGAAAATTAAAGGTTGAAGATGAACTCAAAGATCGTAAAACCATAGAAAGGCCTAAAATTATTAATTCTATTGCAGAAGCAAGAGCCCATGGAGATTTATCAGAGAATGCTGAATATCACGCTGCAAAAGAAGAGCAAGCTCATAATGAAACAAGGATAATGGAACTTGAAGATTTGTTAAGCAAAGCAGAAGTTATAGACCCGAGTAAATTAACAGGTAAAGACATAAAATTTGGAGCAAAAGTTTTATTAATTGATCTTGATACTGACGAAGAAGCGAATTATCAAATAGTAGGGGATATAGAATCTGATTTTAAGGAAAAAAAGATTTCTATTTCTTCACCTATAGCAAAAGCACTTATTGGAAAATCTGTCGGTGATGAAGTAGATGTAAATACTCCAGGTGGAGGAAAATCTTATGAAATCATTAAAGTTTCATATAACTAATACGAAGAAATAAACTTCTCCAAATCAATAAATGATCTATAACCAATATTATTTTTTTTAGCTTCACCTGCATTAATTTCTAAAACTGCCAAAACCTCACCCTTTGATTTAATTCTCTTCAAGCTTTTTGGTCTAGTATTGTTGTGTATCTTATTAATACTACCATTTTTGTTTATAAAAATAATATCTAAAGCAATAAGTGTATCTTTCATCCAAAATGAGGCCTTTTTTTCAGTATCAAATAAAAAAAGCATCCCTCCATTCTTTTTAAGATCTAATCTATGCATGAGGCCCTTTGTTTGTTCCTCATTAGTTTTTGCAATTTCAACATGATACTGAACTAGCTTACCAGTATCATTAATAATTTCGAGATTCTTAATATAAGACTCTGCAAATACACTATTGTTGTATAAAAATAAAAATAAAAGAAAAAATTTAATTAACATACTATCTATTTATTTAGGAAAAAAAATTATAAGGCAAGCAATATGAAAAAGGGAATATTTGATTTATCAGAAAAAGTCGCATTAATTACAGGCGGAAATGGTGGAATAGGACTTGGCATGGCTGAGGGTTTAGCTGAATGTGGCGCTAAGATAGCAATCTGGGGTAGAAATAAAGAAAAAAACGAAGAATCTAAAAATTTATTATCTAAATATAATATCGAAGTTAATACCTACGAAGTCGATGTGTCACAAGAAAATCAAGTAATTGATAATGTTAAATCTGTTCTGAATGATTTTGGGAGAATAGATTCAGTCTTCGCTAATGCCGGTATGAATGTCTTTGGGGGATCTTTTGAAGAGATGAATACTGATGCTTATAGAAAAGTATTATCTGTAAATTTAGATGGAGTTTTTTTTACTTTAAGAGAAACAACAAAACACATGATTAAAAGGTCTAAAGATGGCGATATTGGAGGCTCTGTAGTAGGTGTAGCAAGTTTAGCAGGTATAGAAGGTGCAGCTAAAACTCAACCTTATTCAGCATCTAAAGGTGGAGTTATCTCAATGATGAAAGGAATTGCAGTTGAGCATGCAAGATATGGAATAAGGGCAAATACAATTTTACCAGGATGGATTGCTACTGACATGACAACAATAAATCAGAATAATCAAAAGTTTACCGATAAAGTAATAAGCAGAGTACCAATGAGAAGATGGGGAGAGCCCAAGGATTTCTCTGGAATTGCTGCATATTTAGCCTCTGATGCTTCAGCTTATCATTCAGGTGATATGTTTATTGTTGATGGTGGTTATGCTATTTTCTAATTAAATTAAGCGAATTCTCTATATCATTAATTAATAATTCTTCATCAGCTTTTATAGCTAAATCTGCTATATTTGATTTTACAAATAGCCTACCTTTAAAAGTATCTTCTTTAGCCCCTAAAAGCCTTACAATATCTTTCTCAGTAGTAATTATATCAGCATTGTTTTCTTTGGATTTTATTAATATCTCTTTCGCAAGGCTTTCATTAATCTCTTGATGATCTCTAAGAAGAAAAGAACTAATAATTTTTTTATTATTGCTATTTATTGAAGATATTAATTTACTAGGATCAGCTATACCCGTGTAAACAACAACATTTTCAGATAAATTCGCATTAATTCTAGTTATATATTCTGTATCTATAATTTTACTAAAATACTTATGAACATACGAAAGTGAGTGATGGTCTTGTTCTGAATTTATAAACTTAATTATCATATTCACTTCTTTCCTGCCCCTTCTAATTGACTCTCTCAAAGGGCCAAATGGAAAAATTAGTTTATTACCAATTCCTTTATTTGATGAAACAACAATTAAATTATAGTCTTTAATTAAACTTGGGTTTTGAAAACCATCATCAAGTATAATTAAATCGACATCAAGTTTTTCAATATATTTGCAACCTTTGACTCTGTCTTTTGAAACTATAGTCAAACCGTCCTTGGCATGTAATAAAGCCTCATCACCAACTTCAGATGATAAATGAGTATTAATATCAACAATTAGAGGACCTTTAAATTTACCTTTATATCCTCTGAGAAGAACTGCACATTCATATCCTTTTTTGGTTAGAATTTCCCTAAGATGCCTTACCATGGGTGTTTTGCCAGAGCCTCCAAGAGTAAAGTTACCAACACATATAACCTTTAAACTTGATTGATACTTTTTTATAAAGAGATTTTTTATTAAAATTAAAAAATCTAAAAAGAAATTTATAAATAACATAAAATTAGGTTTTTTCTTCCACCAAAACTTAATATCCATTATTTTATATCCTTTATTATATTAAAAATATCTTCCGATGCACCTCCAAATTTACTAGCACATCTCTCAGCTTTTTTTCCCATATCAATTAAACTTTTTTTATCTTTAAATAATTTTATAAAGTTTTCTTCAGTATAATTAACTGCACCTTCAGCTTGTAAAAGATTTTTATAATCATCTTCAAAATTATAAAAATATGGCCCAGTAAATATAGGAATAGAAAATTTAGCTGGCTCAAATGGATTATGCCCTCCTAAATTTTTAAATGCCCCGCCTAGAATAACGGAATCTGCTACAGCATATAGCTCACCAAGCTCACCAATCTTATCATAAATGATAAGCTCTGTTTCAGTAGAAAATTCTTCATTCGTAGAAAGAAATTTTATATATTTCTTAAGAAAACCTTCTTTTATCGCCATATTATAAATTGTTTGAGCTCTTTCTGGATGCCTTGGTGCTATAATTAGAATTAAATCTGTAGTTTCATACTTTAATCTATTAAATAATGAAAAAATAATCTCTTCTTCACCATCATGTGTTGAAACAGCTAAAATTATATTCTTATCGAGAGTAGATTTTCTTAGATTCTCTAATTTATTATTATTTACCCCCAATATGTCAGCATCATGTTTTATATTGCCAAAAAATTGAATACCTTCATAACCCAATTTTTCAAAAAAATTATAAGTTTTTTTATTTTGAGGAATAATAAATTTAAAAGAATCTAGTAAATAAATTAAAGATTTTTTTGCATAACCCCAATATTGAAATGATTTATCTGAAAATCTTGCATTTATAAGAAGTAAAGGAATATTTCTCTTTTTACATTCCAATATAAAATTAGGCCATATTTCTGACTCAACAAAAATTGCTAATTGAATATTTAAACTATTTAAAAAACGTTTTGTATATTTTGGTATATCATAAGGTATGTATTGATGCTGAACAACATTAGGAAATATTTTTTTAAATAATTTTGCTGAACTTACTGTAGTAGTGGTTATTAAAATATCATAATTTTCATTTAATAGTTTTTTAACTAATGGTTGTATCGAAAGTAATTCACCAACGCTAGCTGCATGAAACCAAATATAGTTATTTGATTTTTTATCAATATCAACTATGCCAAATCTTTCTTTCTTTCTAATCCATTCTTCTTTTTTTTTCATGGACCTAATAATAAAAATAATCCATGTAAATAAGTTTAAGAAATAAGTAAAAACTTTGTAGATTATTATCAATAAAGGTTTAGACATACTTAAACTAACTCCTTAGCCTGATTTGTAACTAAATTTAGACTTTCTTGAAGCAATAATCTTTTATTTTCAATATCATCTTCAGAGGAATTTTTATCTACATAAATAGGATCCCCAAAAACTAAAGCGCCTAATCCGAATGGATGATTTAGAGTAAAATTATCCCAACTATTAAATTCAGATCTTCTAGATGTCGTTGCTGCGACAGGGATAATAGGACAACCAGATAATTTTGCTAAAATTATAGATCCTTTGCCAGCTATTTTTCCTGGACCTGGAGGCTGATCAGCAGTAAAAGCTACGGATTGACCATTTTTAAGAACCTTAAGCATTGATCGTAGAGCCACTGTCCCGCCTTTTTCTTTTATTCCAAGCTTATCCGGGTTTCCAGCTCCTCTTATTAAATTAATTCCTAGATTATTTAATGTTTTTGCAATTAATTCTCCATCTCCATGTCGAGAAACTAAAGCATTTAATTTTTGAGAATTATGAGACCAGCTATTTGGTAACATTAGACTCTGACCATGCCAATGCATCCATATAAAAGTTTTATTTTCTACCCAGAGTTCTTTTACTTTGCTATCATTTACTCTGGTCCATTTGTTTGTCTTATAAACAAACTTTATGTATTTTGAGAAAAAAAATGGAAGCAATCTTTTAAGAATATTCTTTATCACTCCCACTCTCCGGAAACTGCATTTCAAATAGTGTTTTATACAAACCTTTTACTTTAATTAAATCATCATGATTACCTTTTTCGATAATTCTACCTTTATCAAAAACATAAATCATGTCTGCATTTTTAATAGTTGATAATCTGTGAGCAATTATTAAAGCGCTTTTTTCTTTCAATAAAGCTTCTAGTGCAATTTGAACTTTTGATTCTGCTTCACTATCTAAAGAGGATGTAGCTTCATCTAGCAATAAAATAGGAGAATTTTTTATCATTGCTCGGGCAATGGCAATTCTCTGCTTTTGACCGCCGGAGAGCTTCAAACCTGATTCTCCAGCTGAAGTTTCATAACTATTAGGTAACTCTTTAACAAAATCATCCACTAACGCTTCTTTGCAGGCTGTAATAAATGCATCCTCAGAAATATCAGACGAACCAAACAAAATATTTTCTCTTATCGATGCGTCAAAAATTAAAGAATCCTGAGACACTAAAGCCGAGCTCTCTCTCACCGTAGATAAGGAAAGACTCTTAATATCAATATTATCAATTTTGATAACACCATTTGTTGGGTCATAGAAACGAGGAACTAGATTTAAAAGTGTAGTTTTGCCCGCTCCCGAAGGACCAACTAATGCAACTGTTTGACCTGGATTGACAACAAATGAAATATTATTAATTGCTAAATCATCAGAATTATCAGAATAAGAGAAAGATACATTTTCAAATTCAATTAAACCTTTTGGATTAGCAATAGTTTTTTTATTAATAGGTTCTATTATCTTTGGTTGGTTATCAATAATTGGAAATAATCTATGAGATGCAGCTACACCTTCTTGAAGCATTGCTTGTAAATTAGCAACTGCCTTTAATGGATCATAAAGTAATCCAGCAGCAGTAGTAAATGCCATAAAGCTTCCTACACTCATATCAGAATTTATTGACTTTCCTCCAGCATAATAAATTATCCCGGCTATCGCAAACCCAGTCACAATCTCCATGATTGGAGCTGAAGCAGATCTTGCTCTTACCCCTCTCATTGATAATGAGACAACCTTCCTTATAGTTTCATTTGCTTTATTTAGATAAAAATTTTCTTTACGATATGCCTTTATTATTCTCATTCCTTTTAATGTCTCAGATACTAACGATGAAAGTGTTCCAATTTCTTCTAAACTATCACGAACAGCTTTTCGTAATTTCTTTCCTAAGTATCTTAAACCAAATGCAGCAGGAGGAAGAACTACAAGAAATATCATAGCAAGTTTAAAGTCTACCCAGAGCAAATAACCCACTAAACCTAGAACCATTAGAATATTTCTTGATAAATTTACTACAACTGAAGACATAGTTTCGCGTAACTTTGTTGAGTCAGCCGTAAAATTAGATATGAATCTGGCAGAATGTATTGAGTTAATATACGAAATGTCTGATTTTAATAAAGATAGGTATAAATCATTTTGCAGTGATCCGACAATCTTTTGTCCGATCAAATTAATTGAGACATTAGCCCCAAAAGTACCTAATGCTCTAATAAACATTATAAAAACAGCCACACTAGGAAGAATAACCAACATATTTTCATTTTTATCTACAAAGATATCGTCTATTACTCTTCGAATTAACTCTGGTAAGGCAGGTGTACTTAGAGCAACAACTGCATTACATATCAGCGCAACTGTTAAATACCCAGTTAAGCCAGATGCGTAACTCCTCCATATTCTTCTTATAGTTTCAATAGATCCTATTTCATTTAAATCGTTATTCATTATTATTCGTTTAATCTCTTTATTAAAAATAACATCTTAAGATATATTATTATAAATTAAATTATACCCATAAAATTTTTTTGGTAAAAAACGGGAGTAAATAAACATGTTAGAAGGAAAGAAAATCATAGTAACCGGCTCAGCCAGTGGAATGGGCGAAGCTACTTTGAAGGCATATGTCAAAGCAGGCGCAAATGTCATAGGAATGGATATTTCAGATGAAAAAGGTAATGACATATCTATAAATGCAAATAGTCACGGCACTGGGACATGCTCATTTATTCATATTGATGTTTCAGATAAAGATAGCGTAAAAAATGCATTTGATCTGGCATTGGACGAATTAAAAACTCTTGATGTTCTTGCTCACCCTGCTGCAATACAAGGCCCATCAGATGCCTCTTCTGTTACAG
>Ga0208764_10000507_pt1 | contig 24833 bp, 25 predicted proteins | sample ETNtaG_18_FD_185762 | JGI IMG/M metagenome (GOLD analysis project Ga0208764, IMG submission 185762) | Marine microbial and viral communities from oxygen minimum zone, Eastern Pacific Ocean - ETNP201302SV91 (SPAdes) (version 2) | ecosystem: Environmental > Aquatic > Marine > Oceanic ... | reverse complement strand
ATCTTATTTCAAAAAAAAAAAACAATATTGTTTTTATTCTATGGGGTTCTTTTGCAAGATCAAAAAAAGAAATAATTGATAGAAAAAAAATTCATCTTGTTTTAACCTCTGCTCATCCGTCTCCATTTTCAGCTTATAAAGGCTTCTTTGGTCAAAATCATTTCAAGAAAACAAATGATTATTTAGAAAAAAATGGAATTAGTAAAATTGTTTGGTAATTATTTTATAATATTTAAAAATCTATCCCACCTTATAGCCTTAAATAAATTATCTTCTTGGTAGTTATATGAAAACCAGATAAAAGAAGCTTCGCCTAAGACATGATCATAAGGTACAAATCCCCAAAATCTTGAATCTTCAGAGTTATGTCTATTGTCTCCCATCATGAAAAAATAATCTTGTTTGAATTTATATTTAGTTACAATTTCATTGTCTATTAGTAAATTATCTTCTTCAACTCTTACATTATCTATGTTTTCGTAATTTATAATTGTAGAACCAAATTTTGAAATTGTTTCTTTATTGATTTCTATTTCTAAACCTCTATAAGGAATTAGAAGTGGTCCATAGAAGTCAGTATTCCATGGGTAATTCTCTCCGTCAGGAAATACTCTTCCACTTGTCAAAGATTTATCCATTTTGTAAAGAGTTATATTCCCAACAAATGCTTCATTACCAATTGCATTTGCATTCTCTTCTTTTGTATTTATATAGTAACCTCCTGTAACTTTAGTATATTCCCATATATCATACTTTCTAAAAATTCTTTCATTAATAGTTTTGTCTGTCTCTAAAAAATATCTCTTCTGTAGACCTGCAGGTATAGTTAAGTTTTTATTATTTATTATAACTTCTCCATTATCTATTAATATTGTATCACCTGGTAAACCAACACACCTTTTTACGTAATATGTTTTTAAGTCTAGTGGCTTATCTAATTCATTAGGATAGTTAAAAACAACAACATCATTTCTTTGAATCTCTCCTAAACCAGGTAGTCTGAATGTAGGTAACTTAATCCACTCTAGATATGATTGGATATCTGTTCCCCATATTTTTTGATGAGTTAGAGGTACTTGAAGAGGTGTCATTGGGGTTCTAGGACCATAATTTAATTTATTAACAAATAAGAAGTCTCCAACAAGTAAAGTTCCTTCCATTGAAGGAGTTGGAATTGTAAAGGCTTCAAAGGTAGCCCAACGTATCAACGTAGCAGCTATTACAGCAAAAAGTAATGCATCAAACCACTCTCTTATAGGTCCTTTTTTCATTAGTTCAAATTTATTTTTAAAATGTAACGTAAACTTACCATAATTTTTTGTAATTAGAAATTAAAGTAAAGTGATATACCTATCAAATTACTATTATTAATTTTATCTAGTGAGGGTTTAATATTTAAACTCAGATCATTATCTGTATTAAATCCATTTAGATGAGCGAATATGTGAGCATCAACAATATTTAAGAGGTAATATACTCCTGTAAAAATTATCAACATATCTCTATTTCTTCTCCAAAAGTCCATATTTCTTTCTAATGAATTTCTGCTAAAATTTGGGAATGGATTTAATGTAAGTTCATCATTATCAACCTCTAGGGTCAATGCATTTTTGAAATCATGATACATTTGATTATTAAATTTAATATAATGACCAATTACTGCATATCCACCATAAATCACAGGAACTTTCCAGTATTGTTTATTATATACTTGACCTAAACCAGGAAGAATTGCAGATAGCCTTGAGGCCTTTTTGGGATTAAAAATTTTAATTTTTTTTTCTTGACAGAAACTTGAAAAACTGATAAAGAGTATTAAAAGTAATATTTTTCTCATTAGATAATGTCCAATAGTTCTAAAATCCTATTTAACTCATTAGTTGTCTTATAAGGGATCAAAATTTTACCTTTCTTTTCATCACCTTGTGTCTTTACTTTAGTTCCAAAGTATGATGATAGTTTAGATTCTATTTTAATTATCTCATTGTTTTTCTTAGATTCTATTTTTCTTAGAGATAATTTTTCTTTATTAAAATTTCTAACCAAGTCTTCAGTTTTCCTAACAGATAATTTATTACTAAGAATCAGTTGATAAATTTTTAATTGAATTTCACTCTTTTCTAATGTAATTAATGATCTTGCATGACCCATCTGAATTTTATTATCTATTAAACCCTTTTGTATAGTCGGGGGTAATTTTAATAATCTAAGGTAATTATTAATTGTTGATCTGTCTTTCCCTACTCGAGAGCCTAAATTTTCTTGATTAATTTTTAATTCATCTATTAACTTTTTATAGGAAATTGCTATTTCTATTGAGTTAAGATCTTCCCTTTGTATATTTTCAATTAAAGCTAACTCTAATATATTATCGTCATCAGTTACTTTAATAAATGCTGGTATCGTCTCTTTACCTAATAATTTTGATGCTTTATACCTTCTTTCTCCAGAAATTAATTGGTATTTATTTTCACTGATTTTTCTGACAGTTATTGGCTGAATTATACCGTGTTGTTTTATAGAAGCTGAAAGTTCATTAAGTTTTTTCTCATCAAAAGATTTTCTAGGTTGGTCTGAGTTAATATCAATAAATTTTAAATTGATTTCATCAAAAATTTTTTTGTCTATTGCATTATCTTTTGTCTTCAGCAATGAACCTAAGCCTCTCCCAAGAGTATTCCTTTTATTTACCATGAAACTTTAACAGAGTTATTTTTATCCACTAATTCTTTAGCTAAATTTAAGTAGCTTAAAGATCCTTTGCAATTTGCATCGTATGAAATTACAGGAATTCCAAAAGATGGTGCTTCACTTAATTTAACATTTCTTGGAATAATTGTATTAAAAACTAGAGATTTAAAATGCATTTGAACTTCTTCTACTACTTGATTGCTAAGTCTAAGTCTTACATCATACATGCTCATTAATATACCCTCAATACTAAGGTTTTTATTAAGATCATTTTGAATTAATTTAATTGTTTCTAGTAATTTTCCTAGTCCTTCTAAAGCAAAATATTCACATTGAACAGGGATGATTACAGAATCTGATGCTACCAGAGAATTTATAGTTACAATGCCTAAAGATGGAGAACAGTCAATTATTATAAAATCATAATTATCTTTAATTTTATCAATACAATTTTTCATTCTAAGATCTCTATTTTTAATATCTACCATCTCTACTTCTGCACCAACTAAATCAATATCTGAGGGTAGTATTTCAAGAAAATTCACTTCTGATTTAATTATACTGCTTTTATCAATATTTCCATTTATCATACATTCATAAACAGTTTTTTTAATTTTATTTTGATCAATACCTAAACCAGATGTAGAATTAGCTTGAGGATCAGCATCAATTAACAGTGTTTTATATTCAAGCGCAGCAAGGCTTGCAGCAAGATTAATAGAAGTAGTAGTTTTTCCTACTCCGCCTTTTTGATTTGCTATTGATATAATTTTACCCATTTGAGTCTATTAAATTGGTATGCCAATTTATTTATTTTTTTTCTTATTTGTATTTTGTCTTGCTTTCATAGCTTCTTCAATTCTTAATTGAAAGCTTGATTTTTTGGAGTTAACATTTTGCTTTCTATTAAACTCTATTTCTTTTTTAATTTTCTCTTCATCAACAAACTTTTTAAAAACAAAAATTTGAGCATATGAAGCTACATTTGAGAGAAAATAATAATAGGTTAATCCGGATGAAAAATTATTAAATATAAATAAGAACATTATTGGTAATATATATTGAAAAGTCTTCATTGGGCCTTCCATAGTTTGCATCTGAGAATTTGCTTTATTTATCAATATAGTTGACACTGTCATTAGGATTGTGAATAAACTAACATGATCTCCATAAAATGGTATATTAAATGGTAAACTTAGAATAGAATCATAATTAGATAGATCAGATGCCCAGAGGAATGACTTTCCTCTTAACTCTATGGCATTTGGAAGAAAGTAAAATACAGATACTAAAATTGGAAGTTGAAATAAAATTGGCAAACAACCACCAAGTGGGCTAACTCCAGTTTTTGTGTATAGTTCCATAATTTCGGCTTGTGATTTTTGCATATCTCCTTCATGCTTATTTCTTATAGATTGTATTTCAGGGTTTAAAGTTTTCATTTTTGCCATTGAAAGGTGTGATTTATAAGTAAGAGGAGTTACTACAATTCTTATTAGAAAAACCATGAATAAGATAATCAAGCCATAGTTTGAGGTTATATTTTCAAGAAAATTAAAAATTGGAACAATTATATATCTATTAAAACCTCCGACACCTATCCAACCAAGATATAAATTATTGTGAAATTCATTTTCAATATCTTTTAATATAGAATATTTATTAGGTCCAAAATAATATTTATATGACACTGAATTATTTTCTATAGGTATTTCAGTTTGAATTGTAAACCTTTTATTAATTACCTCATCTTCAATGTATTCTGACTTAAGATTTGAATTACTAAAACTATTTAATGATAATATTGCTGAACTAAAGAATTGTTGTTTATTAGATATCCATTTTAGTTTATCCTCTACTTTTATTTCTTCTGTACCAGTAGAAGTTGCAGATGTATAATCAAAATCACCATCATTATTAAAAAAATTTATTCTTGTCTGGTTTTTTTCGTTTGTTGTATTACTTTCCTGGTGTATTACATTATTTACCCAAGTGAACAAAATATTTTCATTATCAAGAAAATAATCATTTAATAAGATTTTAGATTCAATAATATAACTGTCCTCTTCTAACTCATATTCGATAGTTATTTTTCTGCCATCTTTTGATAAAGCCGAAAAAGTAACTTTATTTTTTTCGGTTGATCTTGATTGAATTTTATCAAAAATAATATCATCTAAATTTAAATTATTAGCACTTAATATTTTTAAATTAATATTACTTGAGCTATTATGAAGTTTAACTTTATTATTTTCAAAGTCATAATACTCAGATAAAGTTACATTAGTAATTTTTGCTCCTTTAGTATTAAAGTCTACTTTTAATAAATCATTTTCAAGAGATACAACTTGCTCTATTCCCTTTCCTAGGAATTCTTCATTTATTGTATTTCTTTTATCATCAAATTTTATATTTTCAGTGATTTCTTCTTTTTGTTCTTGATTGTTTACTTCAGAAATATTTTCAGAATCCTGAATTTGTCCAGGCGGGAAAAATGTATAATAAGTTAATATAAGAAGCATTATAAGTGTAAAACCTATAAATCTATTATTATCCATTTTTGATTGATTTTATTTTTTTAACAAAACTAACAAATAGTGGGTGAGGTTTTAAAACTCTACTGCTATATTCGGGGTGATATTGTGTTCCAATAAACCAAGGATGATTTTTTAATTCAATAACCTCTACCAAGTTTAATTTTTTGTTAACTCCAGATGTCATCATCCCACTCTCATTAAAACTTTCTTTATATATGTTATTAAATTCATATCTGTGCCTATGTCTTTCATTAATTTTTAATTTACCATATGATTTTTGAACAATAGACCCTTTTTCTAGATCACAAGTGTAAGATCCTAATCTCATGGTGCCTCCTTTATTTTTTATTGACTTCTGTTTTTCCATTAAATCAATAATTGGAAATGATGTGTTATTATCAAATTCAGTTGAATTAGCATTTTTGTTTCCTAACACATTTCTTGAAAATTCTATACATGCACACTGCATTCCTAAACATATTCCTAAAAATGGAATTTTATTTTCTCTAACATATTTTATAGATGATATTTTACCTTCTATTCCTCTTTCTCCAAAACCAGGGGCTACTATGACTCCATCTATATTTTTTAAATGATTTCCTGCATTTTTATTATTAATGTTTTCTGATTTAATCCATTTTATTTCAACTTTAGAATTTAGGTTAGCACCTGCATGTATTAATGATTCTGATATTGATTTATAGGCATCATGAAGACTAACATACTTTCCTACAATAGCAATATTTAATGTATTTGTTGAGGAATGTAAATTCTTTAAGAAGTTATTCCATCTACTAAGTCTAAGAGGTTTTTTCTTTGATAATTTTAAATAATTAAGGACTATCTCATGCAATCTCTCATCTCTCATCAATACAGGAACATCATATATTGATTTTGCATCAATTGACTCTATAACTGAGTTTTTAGACACATTACAAAATAAAGCCAATTTGTTTTTTATTTCTTTTCCAAGCTTGTGTTCACTCCTACAAACTAATACATCTGGTTGAATACCGGCCTCTAATAATTTTTTTACAGAATGTTGTGTGGGTTTAGTTTTTAATTCTCCAGATGTAGACAAATAAGGTATAAGTGTTAAGTGAATATTTAAAAAATCACCTCTATCTAGATCTAGTTTTGCTTGTCTTACAGCTTCAAAAAATGGTAAAGATTCAATATCACCTATACATCCACCAATTTCTGTTATTATTATCTCAAAAGAATTATTTTTTCCTATTTTATAAAAACTATTTTTAATTTCATCTGTGATATGAGGTATTACTTGAACTGTTTTCCCCAAAAATTCTCCTTTTCTTTCTTTTGATATAACATTATTATAAATTCTACCAGTAGTAACATTGTTGTCCTGAGATGTTGAAATACCTAAAAATCTTTCATAATGTCCTAGATCAAGATCAGTTTCTGCGCCATCTTCAGTAACATAACATTCACCATGTTCATACGGACTCATTGTACCAGGATCTATATTTAGATAAGGATCAAATTTTTGAATAGTAACTTTATAACCTACTGCCTTCAATAATAAACCAAGAGATGCTGAAATTATGCCTTTACCAAGTGAAGATGTGACACCACCCGTTACGAAAATGTATTTTTTATTCATATTTATCTATTAACTGTAACGGGAATCAAATTTAAGTTAAATGAACTATAATCTTTTATAAAATCCAATTTTATTCAATTCAAACAACTTATATTTTAAATTTGTAATAATTATGAATTTTAAAAAACATATAGACAGGGATAATAATTTAAAATTAATCAAGAATCATGCCTCTAAATTAAATGTCGAATCATTTTTAGTAGGTGGTTATGTAAGAGATTTGCTTTTAAATAGGTCATGTAAAGACATTGATATTATGACAATTGGAAAACCTTATGATTTAATAAATTCAGTTTCTAAAGAAAAAGGTTTCTCAAAAGTTAAAATATTCAAGACATTTGGTACAGCTTCAATATCATATAAAGAGTTTAATTATGAGTTTGTAGGTGCAAGAAAAGAATCATATAATAAGAACTCAAGAAACCCAGATGTATCCCCCGGATTATTCGAAGATGACATGAGGAGGAGAGATTTTACTATAAATGCTTTTGCTGTTTCAATAAATAAAAAACATGGAGAGTTTATCGATATGTTTAATGGGGTAGGAGATTTAAAAAATAAAGTAATAAAAACCTGTGATGACCCACATAAAACTTTTGAAGATGATCCATTAAGAATGATGAGAGCTATCAGGTTTGCATCTCAATTAAATTTTGATATTGAACAAGATACATTCAAATCTATAATTGATAATTCAGAAAGACTTAAAATTATAAGCCAAGAGAGAATAACTGATGAATTAAATAAAATTATATTATCTAATAATCCATCTTATGGATTCAAACTATTATTTACTTCTGGATTGTTAAAACAATTTTTTATTGAAATGCATAATTTATATGGTGTAGAAAAAATTAATAATCATTCTCATAAAGATAATTTTTACCATACACTAGAAGTTTTAGATAATACTGCAAAAATTTCAGATAATTTATGGTTAAGGTGGTCAGCTATTCTACATGATATAGCTAAGCCTCATACTAAGAGGTATAAAGAAAATGTAGGTTGGACTTTTCATGGTCATGAAGATCTAGGATCAAGGTTAGTTCCTAAAATTTTTAAGAGATTAAAGTTACCTCTTAACGAGAAAATGAAATATGTCCAGAATTTGGTAAAACTTCATTTGAGACCTATTGCTTTAGTTAAAGATCATATTACAGATTCGGCTATCAGAAGATTGGTATTTGATGCAGGTGACGATATAGATGACTTAATGAAGTTATGTAGGGCAGATATTACAACAAAAAACCCAGATAAAGCTAAAAAATATTTAAATAACTTTGACATTGTTGAAAAGAAAATAGTAATAGTTGAAAAAAATGATAAAATAAAAAATTTCCAACCTCCTATATCAGGAGAAGAAATTATTAATATTTTTGCAATTAAACCTTCTAAAATAATAGGGACATTAAAGAATGAAATTAAAAATCAAATTTTAGATGGTAAAATTAAAAATGATAAGAAAGAGGCTCTAAAACTTTTATATAAACTCGGAGCTTCAAAAGGTCTAGAACGAATTAAATAAAGCTATGAAAACAAAATTTATATTATTTATTATCACATTTATATTTTCTTTTAACACACATTCTCAAAATAATAATTTTGAAGTTCAAAAGTCAATATATGACAAAGCAAAATCATATAATGATCCAAATGTAGCTATATCAGCACTATATAACATGATTGCTATTCAACCTGAAAATATTTTGTTGAAAGATTCTTTAATGAGAGAATACTTAGCTATATCACAATGGGCACCTTCTTATATGATATCAAGAGAAATTTTAGGAGCGCAACCTAACAATAATTTTGCTCTTGAAGTGTCTTGTGTTGCTCTTCAGAATTTAGGTTTAAAACAAGAAGCATTAAATGAGTATGAATCTCTTTATCTGAAAACAGATAGAGTAGACGTATTATATACAATTTCTTTTCTTCAATTTGAGCTCGGAAATTTTAATGAAAGTATAACCAATTTAGATATACTTATTTCAAATACTCAAACAGAAGAAATGACTGTTAGTGTAAGTAAAGATCAAAATTCAAGACAAGAAATTGCTATACGTGCTCAATTATATTATTTAAAGGGTTTAATTTATATAGAAAAAGACAATGGTTTATTAGCAAAAGATGCTATAAATAAAGCACTAGAAATAGCTCCTGATTTTCAAAATGCTATTAATAAATTAAATACTTTATAGACTTTTTTTAAAAAATTTTCCATTTTCACATTCATATGTTCTGAATGGATATTTTTTCATAAGCTCATAATTGTGAGTAGTCATAATTACACTAGTTCCTTCCTTATTAATATCAATTAATAGTTTTAGTATATTTTCAGCTACTTCTGGGTCAAGATTACCAGTAGGTTCATCTGCAATTATTAACTTTGGATTATTGACTATTGCTCTAGCAATTACAAGTCTTTGTTGTTCACCTCCCGATAATTCATATGGATAATTTTCTGATTTATTCTCTAAACCTACTGTATTAAGTAGTAATTTAATTTTTTCATCAATTTTTTCATTGTTTTCCCAACCTGTTGATGTCATTACAAATTTTATATTTTCATATGCATTTCTATCCTGAAATAATTGGAAATCTTGAAAGACAATACCAATATTTCTTCTTAAGTAAGGAAGATTTTTTTTACTAACTGATGATATATTTTCATTATTAAAACAGATATTCCCCATTTTTAAAGGAATATCACGATATATAGTTCTTAATAAAGAGCTTTTTCCACTACCTGTTTTTCCTATTACATATATGAATTCACCTTCTTTAAGGTTTAGATTTACATCATTAAGAATTGTCTTATAATGATGAAATATTGTAGCATTTTCTATTTTTAGGATGTTATTTTGGTTCATGAAAGGACTAATTTTTGTAATTTTCCAAATTCTAAGTTTTTTACATAACTAATTATTTCATCTTCTTGAGACTTTATTCCGTAATTTCTTAATTTATCAATAGGTCGATCAGCTCTGAAATAATCAACAAGTATCATGTCTTTATTTCTAAGTTGAATGTAATCTGGAATTTTAGCTTTACCTTTTATCTTAATTATGTACATAATAAAAAAGGCAAACTAGATTCGCACCGCTACAACCACTTACCCTTGCTTCTTTCCAGACCTGGGGGATTCAGCAGGAGCTGGTCGTACTAGCTTGCCAGTGTAAAATTAATAAAATACTATTTGATTTCTTTTTTTTAATAATGTTATATTCGATTAAATTTTTATTCTAATGAAAAAAGTAATTTTTGTCCTTTTTATTATTAATTTGACACTAATCAATAATTTATTTTCTCAGAATAAATTTTCCTTTGGCTTTAAATCTTCTTATAGTTCATCTAATATAAATTTTTATAATAATTTTTTTCCTCAAAATATCAAGACTAATTCCTTAAATACATTTGATTATTCTTTTGTTGCTGAGATTAAAAATTTAAAAAAAACAGGTATAAGAATTGAGATTTCAAAAAAAACAAAAGGGTGGACCCAAAGTGATAATACAAATATTTTTGTTAATAATGAATTTACTTATTTGAATATTCCAATAATGATGACTACATATTTTGGTAATAGTAATTCGAAAATAAACTTTTCTATTGGACCATATGCAGATTTCTTATTAGAAAATAATTTGATAAATAATAATAATTTTTCAGGTTTAGATTTTGGTTTTAATGAAGAAAGAGATAATAATTTTGGTTATGGTATTATGGTGAGTACTGGTCTATCTTTTGATTTTGATAAAAATTCTTTTCAATTATTGGTTTCTTATAATTATAATTTTGATAATTTAATTGATGTTGAATCAAAAAGTTCTGCTATTCCTGATATATCTAATTTTAATACTATTTCTATATCTTTTGTATATTTGTTTAACTTTTTAAGAAGTGAATAATTATAAATTTTTAAAATATTTTCTTACTTTATCTATTCCATTTCTAGCTTATTTATCATTTAATGGTTATGGTATAATAACTTATGCTCCTATTATTGAAGCTTTTCTCTTTATACCTATACTTGAGTTATTTATGAAGCCAGACAGTGATAATCTTTCTATTGCTGAGGAAGAAATGTCAAAAAATGATAAGTTTTATGACATAATTTTATATCTATTTGTTCCTATAATATTTTTTCTTATTTGGGAATTTTTGATTTCAATGAGAGAGAGTCTATCTGCATCTGATAAAATAGGTCGAATATTATCAATGGGTTTAATTTGTGGTGGATTTGGAATAAATATTGCTCATGAGTTAGGTCATAGAACTAATAAAGTTGAACAATTCTTATCAAAGGTATTATTAATCCCTTCACTATATATGCACTTTTTTATAGAACATAATAGAGGTCATCATAAAAAAGTTTCTACTAAAGAAGACCCTTCCTCAGCAAGATTTGGTGAAAACATTTTCTCCTTCTGGTTTAGAGCTGTGACTACAGGATACCTTTCAGCCTGGAAGTTAGAAAAAGTAAAACTTGAGAGAAACGGCAAAAGTTTTTTCAGTTTATATAATGAGATGATTATTTTCCAAATAGTTCAATTTATTTTCATTTATATAATTTATTATTTTTTTGGTCCTTTCATTACAGGTTATTTTCTTATTTGTTCAGTTATTGGTTTTCTTACATTAGAAACTGTAAACTATATTGAGCATTATGGTCTTGAAAGAACAAAAAATAAAAATGGAAAATACGAAAGAGTAAAACCATTTCATTCATGGAATTCAAATCATCCAATTGGAAGAATAATGTTATTTGAATTATCTAGACATTCAGATCATCACTTTAATGCTTCTCGGAAATACCAAATTTTAAAAAATCATGATAATTCCCCAGAAATGCCTACTGGATATCCTGGGATGATGATACTTGCTCTATTTCCTCCAGTATGGTTTTATGTGATGAATAATAAAATAAAAAGTATTCAATGACTTTTAAATTAAATTTCTAGTCTCTATCTTAGGAAAATGTTAAATATTAAAAATTGGTGGCAAAAATATTACCTCTACTAAGTAGTTAGCTATCTGTTTTTATTAAAATAAAACCCAAGCAATCTGCTTGGGTTTTTTTATTATGAAGACAAAAACAAATTATTTAAAATTTATTTCCGATACATTGACACCTGTAAGTATCTTTCTTAAGATAAGAGATGTTTATAATAAGGTATTTTTATTAGAAAGCTCAGATTATAAGGGTAGTGATAATAGTTTATCATATATCTGTTTTGATTCTGTCTCACAAATATCAATTAATGATAATTCAGTTAAAATAAAATACGATAATAATGACGAATCATATCAATTGAATGATAAAAATGATGCTTGTTACTATTTAAATAATTTTTCAAAAAGATTTGATTGTGAAAACAATGCTTTTAATTTTCCTATTAATGGTTTATTTGGATATATGTCATTTAATTCATCAAAATACTTTGAAAATATTGATATTATAAACCCTAAAGAAATAGATATTCCTGATATTCTATATCATATTTTTAAATATGTTATTGTTATAAATCATTATAACAACGAGCTTTTTATATTTGAACATCTTTATGGGGACGATAAAAAATCTGAAATTAATTCAATCTCTGAATTAATAAAAGGGAAACCAGTTAATCCATTTAAATTTAAATTGTGTGGTAAGGAAGAAAAATCACCAGATGATGATCAATTTAAAGATTTGGTTGATAAAGGAGTTTATCACTGTAAAATAGGAGATGTATTCCAAATTGTTTTATCAAAAAGGTTTTATCAAAACTTTAATGGTGATGACTTCCAGGTTTACAGGGCATTAAGGTCAATTAACCCTTCTCCTTACCTTTTCTACTTTGATTATGGAAACTTTAAAATACTTGGGAGTTCACCAGAGGCTCAAATTGTTATAAAAGAAGAAAAAGCTACCATTTATCCAATTGCCGGAACTTTTAAAAGATCTGGTGATGACAAGTTAGATAAAGATTTGGCTGAAAAATTAATAGACGACGAAAAAGAAAATTCAGAGCATGTCATGCTTGTTGATTTAGCTAGAAATGATCTTAGTAAAGTATCAAAAAATGTAAAAGTCGATAGATTTAAAGACGTTCAATATTATTCACACGTCATACATTTGGTTTCTAAAGTTACTGGACAAATCTCTGCTGACAAGAAGATTGATTTAGTAAGTGGAACATTTCCAGCTGGTACTTTATCTGGAGCACCAAAATATAAAGCATTAGAATTAATTGATTTGTATGAAAAATATAGCAGAGAGTTCTATGGTGGAGCTATAGGATATATGGGTTTTAATGGAGATTTTAACCATGCAATTATAATTAGATCATTTCTCAGTAAAAATAAAACCCTATACTATCAAGCTGGTGCAGGTATTGTTGCTAAGTCAGATAGAGAAAATGAGAACCAAGAAGTATATAATAAAGTAAGAGCTTTACAGGAAGCTTTAGAAATTGCTGAGAAATTATGAGAGTATTAGTTTTAGATAATTATGATAGTTTTACTTACAATATAGTTCATTCTATAAATGATATAGGAGGTATAGATGTTTCGGTAATTAGAAATGATGATATTGATTTGAATGATATATCAAACTTTGATAAAATAATTTTATCTCCCGGTCCTTCTTTACCTAAAGATGCAGGACTAATGAACTTATTAATTTCTAAATTTTATAATCAAAAGCCAATCTTAGGGATTTGTTTAGGTCACCAGGCATTAGCACAAAATTTTGGAGGAAAATTATATAATATGAAAGAACCTATTCACGGAATTCAAACAGATGTTTTATTAGATAAAGATTATATTTTTGATGGAATTGATAAAAATATAAAGGCTTGTAGGTATCATTCTTGGTCTGTTTCTAACAATAATTTTCCGAAAGAGTTAAAAGTAATAGCAAGGGATAAAAAAAATATAATAATGGCAATAGCACATAAAAAATATCCTCTCAGAGGAATTCAATTCCACCCTGAATCAATTCAGACTCCTGATGGTAGTAGAATAATTAAAAACTTTATAATTAAATAATATGAAAAAACTTCTTAAAGACCTTTTTAATCATAAAATTTTAAATAAAGATGAGGCGAAAGAAGCCCTAATTTCTTTGACTGATGGTTCAGCTAATAGTTCACAGATATCATCATTTTTGACAGTTTATCTTATGAGAGACATTTCTGCAGAAGAACTTGATGGTTTTAGAGAGGCTATGATTGAACTTTCTTTAGATGTGGATATAGACGGTGATAATCTAATTGATTTATGTGGAACTGGAGGAGATGGAAAAGATACTTTTAATATATCTACTGTATCATCTTTTATTGTAGCTGGAGCTGGAATAAAAGTTTCGAAACATGGAAATTATGGAGTTTCATCTTCGTGTGGCTCTTCAAATATTATTTCTCATTTAGGTCATGAATTTTCAAATAATTTAGATTTACTAAAATCTTCATTAGAAAAATCAAACATTTGTTTCTTACATGCTCCTCTATTTCATCCTTCTTTAAAAAATATTTCTCCAATTAGAAGTGATTTAGGTGTTAAAACATTTTTTAATATGCTTGGGCCAATGGTAAATCCAATTCAACCAAAAAGTCAGTTAGTAGGTGTTTTTAATTCTAATATATTTAGACTCTATTCACATATTTATAGTAAAACAAAAAAAAACTATTGTATTGTTCATAGTATTGATGGGTATGATGAGATATCATTAACTGGACCTTTTAAATTATTTTCTAATAAAAACGATATTATGCTTGATCCAAAAGACTTAGGATTTTCCAATATCAAATCTCAAAATATAAAAGGAGGAAAAAATATTAACGAATCTTCAAAAATATTTGTTGATATACTTAAAAATGAGTCAAGTCATGACCATAAAAGTATTGTACTAGCAAATGCTGGATTAGCAATTTATTGTGCAAATAAACTTACATCAATAAAAGAGGGTATAGAAGTTGCTAAAGAGTCATTGGAATCAGGTAGAGCATACAATTGTCTTAAATCTTTTATTGAAAATAAATGAGTGTTTTAGATAAGATAATTCTTAATAAGAAAAAAGAAATTAAGATTTCTAAGAGTATAAAATCAATTAATTTGATTAAAAAATCCCTTTTTTTTAATAAAGAAGTTATTTCACTAAAGAAATTTTTAGTTGAAAGATCAGGTGTAATATCGGAGTTTAAGAGGAAATCACCATCTAAACCTTCAATTAATCTAAATGCTGACATTAACAAAGTAGTATTGGGATATGAGGAAGCAAATTCTAGTGCAATATCTATACTTACTGACAATTTATTTTTTGGTGGCACAAGAGAAGATATAACATCACTTAGAGAGAAAATAACCATACCAATTCTTAGAAAGGATTTTATTATTGATGAATATCAGGTTTTTGAGTCCAAATCATTGGGAGCTGATGCAATACTATTGATAGCTTCTTGTTTGTCTGTAAATGATGTAGAAAAACTTTCTTCATTAGCTAAATCTTTAGGTTTAGAAACAATTCTTGAAGTTCATTCAAAAGAAGAACTAAAATATTTAAATGAAAATATAGATATTGTAGGTGTTAACAATAGAAACTTAACGCTTTTTAAAACTGATATAAATAACTCTATAAATTTATCAAAGCATATACCTAAGAGGTTTTTTAAAATATCAGAAAGTGGTATTTCTTCATTAAATCATATCATAAAACTCAAAAAATGTGGTTACAAAGGTTTTTTGATAGGAGAAAATTTCATGAAATCAGATAATCCTTCAAGAGCTTGTAAAAATTTTATCAATTTAATTAAATGAAAAATATTAAGGTTAAAGTGTGTGGTATTACTGATGAAAAAAATTACTGTGATTTGAAAAAGTATCCTATAAGCTATTTCGGTTTTATTTTTTATAAAAAGTCACCTAGATATATTTTTAAAAGTAATAGAATTTCTTTTATTAAGGATATACCTAACAAAGTAGCTGTATTTGTTAATGAAGATTTTAAAGAAGTCTTAAGAATATCTAAAGAATATAATTTTTCAATTGTTCAGCTTCATGGAAATGAAAGTGATAGTTATTGTGAAAGATTAAAAGGTGCTGGTTTAAAAATTATAAAGTCTCATTCAATTAAAGATCTAAATGATTTTAATAAGATTAATTTAAACAACACAGATTTTAATTTATTTGATTATAAAAGTAAGCTTTTTGGTGGTTCTGGAAATTTTTTTGATTGGGATTTATTAAATAGAATTTCTATAAAAAAGAAATATTTTTTAAGTGGTGGAATTTCTTTAGAAAATTTTAAAAACATCAAAAAAATAAATTGTAATAAATACTTATACGCTTTAGATCTGAATAGTAAATTTGAAAAATATCCTGGATATAAAGATGTAAATCTAATAGATAAATTTTTTAATATAATGTTATGAAATATAATGTAAATGATAAAGGTTTTTATGGTGATTTTGGTGGTGCTTATATCCCTGAAATGTTATACTCAAATATTGATGAATTAAATAAGAATTATTTATCAATTATTGAGGAAGATTCTTTCTCTAAAAAGTTTAATTATTATTTAAAAAAATATGTAGGGAGACCAACTCCTTTATATTATGCAAGGAGGTTATCAGAAAAATATAATTCAAAAATTTATCTTAAAAGAGAAGATCTATGTCATACAGGAGCTCATAAAATTAATAATACTATAGGCCAAATTTTATTAGCAAAAGAACTAAATAAAAAGAAAATAATTGCTGAAACTGGGGCAGGACAACATGGTGTTGCTACTGCAACTGTTTGTGCTTTAATGGGAATGAAATGTGTCATTTATATGGGTGAAGTTGATATTGAGAGACAAAGGCCAAATGTTGAAAGAATGAAAATACTTGGGGCAGAGATAAGGCCAGCTATATCTGGAAGTAAAACTTTAAAAGATGCTACTAATGAGGCAATGAGACATTGGATTAATAATCCTGATGATACCCATTATATTATTGGATCAGTTGTTGGTCCACATCCATATCCAGACATGGTAGCAAGGTTTCAATCCGTTATATCAGAGGAAGTGCTTTATCAATTAGATGAAGTTGAGGATAGAAACTATCCTGATTATATTTTAGCATGTGTAGGAGGTGGGAGCAATGCTGCTGGTATTTTCTACCATTACCTAGATAATAAAAAGGTTAAATTAATAGGAATTGAGGCAGGAGGTATGGGAATTGAAACAAAAAAATCTGCAGCTACAACCACATTAGGAAATAAAGGCATATTACATGGAAGTAAGACATTACTAATGCAAGATAAGAATGGTCAAGTTACTGAACCGTATTCTATATCTGCAGGTTTAGATTATCCAGGAATTGGACCTTTGCATGCGCATCTTTTTGATTCAAAAAGAGGAAAATATATTAGTGTCGATGATAATGATGCTATGAATGCAGGTTTAGAATTAAGTAGGTTAGAAGGTATTATACCAGCTATTGAAACTGCTCATGCTTTCGCTGTTTTTGATAGGCTAGAAATCAAGAATAGAGTAGTAGTTGTTAATTTGTCTGGGAGAGGGGATAAAGATCTCGAAACATATATAAAATGGGGAAAATATTAATATGAATAGAATTAATAAGTTATTTGATAAGAAAGATAATATTTTAAGTATTTATTTTACTGCAGGTTACCCATCTTTAAATGACACAAACTATATAATTAAAACACTTGATGAATGTGGAGTAGATATGATAGAAGTTGGTATGCCATTTTCAGATCCTATCGCAGATGGACCTGTTATTCAAAATTCAAATAATATTGCTATTGAAAATGGAATAAGTATATCATTATTATTTAATCAATTATCTCAAATTAGAACTTTTACTCAAATTCCTATTACTCTAATGGGATATCTAAACCCTATATATCAATATGGTTACGATAATTTTATAAATAAACTAATAACATGTGGAATTGATGGTGTTATCATACCAGATCTCCCATTATCTGATTACAAAAAACATTTCAAGTCATCTTTTAATAAATATAATCTATCTTATATTTCTTTAGTTAGCCCCAATACTTCTGAGGAAAGGATAAAAGAAATAGATTCTATTTCTAAAGGATTTATATATGTAGTATCATCTTCATCTATTACCGGGAAAAAAAGCGAATTTTCAAAAAATCAAATTGAATATTTCAAAAAAATAAATAAACTTAATTTGTCTAATCCAACAATAATAGGATTTGGTATATCAGATAAAAAAACTTTTAATAGTGCGTGCAAATATTCTAATGGAGCTATAATTGGATCAAGTTTTATCAATTCGATATCAAGTGTTAAACTCAATGAATCAATTATACAATTTGTTTCAAATATTAAATAATATATGCTGGCTATTTAAAATGGAAGGTCTTCTTCGTTTTCTTGATTGATATTTTCTGATGGAATTTCTTGTGTTGTATTTTGATTTTCTGATTCAATTTTCCACCCTTGTATACTATTAAAATATTTCATATTACCATCTTTATCTTCCCATTTCCTTCCTTTTATATTTATAAGTACATTAATTTCATCGCCTATATTTAATGAATCTAATAAACTAACCTTGTCTTGGATTAATTCAACTTTAATATATTCAGGATATTCAGGATTCTTATTTTCTTGAATTATAAATTCTCTTTTTTTAAAAGTTTCAGTTATCTGGACAGTTTCAAATTTTTCAACTAATTTTCCTTTGATATTCATATGAGTAGATCTAAAAAGTTATTTTTTTTATTTGTAATTATTTGGCTTGTCATCATCATGTTTCTAATGTATGATTTCTCTAAAAAATCTAAATCCCCATGGATAAAACCTAATCCAAATAATGAAATATCAATCAATTTAACTGATTAATTTTATTTTCAATCATTGAATATATTTTTTTTAAATATTCTGGATCTTTTATAAAATCATAATCAGTTAAATCTATTTTTAATATTCTTTTTTTAGGATGTTTTTCTATCCATTTTTTATAATATTGATTTAGTTTAATAAGATAGTTTCTGTCAATTTCTTTTTCAAAATCTCTACTTCTTTTTTTAATATTAGATATAATATTATCAATCTTATTATTTTTAAGATATATTAATAGATCTGGTTCCTTAGTATATTTTAATATGGTATTATATAGTCTTTTATAATTATTAAATTCTCTTTCTTTCAACACACCTGAATCATGTAATGTTTTAGTGAAAACCTCATAATCTTCATATATAGATCTATCCTGAATAACTATGTTATTAGTTTCAGATATTTTTTGAATTTGATTAAACCTACTATTTAAAAAGAATATTTGAAGGTGAAATGACCAATCTTTCATTGATTTATAAAAGTCATCTAGATACGGATTATCCTTAACCTCTTCTAACTGTAATTCCCAATTATATTTTTTTGCTATTTTTTTTGCTAGTGTAGTCTTACCAACGCCAATATTTCCAGAAATAACCACATGTTTAATTTTTTTCAAAACTTTAAATTTAGTCCAACTCTAATATTTCTTCCTGGTGCACTAATTCCGGAGGAATATGTTCTGTAATGTTTATCAAAAATATTGTCTATTCCAAAATCAAAATTTATAAAATAATTATAATTTAAATTGAAAAATAGATTATGTGTAACCCATGAAGGTGAACCATGTTGAGTATATAGATATAATTTATTTAATTCACTTAAAGAAAAGTCTTCTAATTTCTTTTTCCCATTATAATTTATTTTATAACCAATTTTAACTTTTCTTTTTGAATATGTTAAAGATAACATTCCAAATAATGGGGTGGAATGTCTTAATGGCCTATTATTAATTTTATCTTTAGATGTGTTAAATGAAATTGTATGTTCTAGATTAAAAACTGTATTTAATTTAATTTTAAAAAAGTTAGAAAATCCATAAACATATGCTTTTCCTCCATTATTTAATTGTTGGATTTTACTTAAAATACCATCATATACTATTGAATCTTTACCATTAAATTCTCCTTCAGTTCTTATAATTGCATTATTAAGTTTTACATAAAAAAGTGTGTTTATAACCTTAAATTTATTTGTCTGAAATTCGTAATTAAACTCGTAATTATTTACGTGTTCAGGTTCTAGGTTTGCATTAGGTATTATAATATTTCCGGGTTCTGAATCAAAAACTTTACCTAAATCATCTAAATTAGGTGATCTGAAACCATTTGAATATTGAATTTTAAATGATGAGTTTTTATTATTATACCTAAGGCCTACATTTCCACTAAAAGATGATGTGTTGAGATTAATTTCAGAAAATGGAAAATTAAAAAATTCATTAGTAAGTTTTGATTCTAAATTTGAAGAGTTTCCTCTCAGGCCAATATTTGAAAAGATTTTTCCAATTTTCTTTTTATATGAAATATATAATGAATTGGAATAGTAAACTGTTCCTCCAGCGGGGTACCTAGACGAAATTTTTAAAGATTCATCATTAAGAATATTATTTCTATTTCCCTCTGAATTTACATTATTAAAAATAAATTCATAACCATAAAATATTTCATCATTACTATATTTTTTGTCAAAGTCTAAATTGAATGATATAACATCTACTTTTTCATTTCTGTTATTTATATAATTACTATTAAACCTCCTAGAGTGTCTACTTTCTTTAATTATTTGGTTAGAAATATTAAATTTAAATGCATCATAGTATTTAGTTTTTTTGAAATTATTTAATTGAATTTTATTCATTAAAAAATAATTTGGTCCATAAAACCATTCACTATATTTAGGGGTTATAATATTATCATAGAGAATCAGTCTGTCATATCTTGGAATATTTGAAGATTTAGATAAATAAATTCCATGGATTAAGTTCATATTATTATTAATCTTAAAATTAATTTTATTAATGAAATCAAGTTGTGAGTATCCACTGAATTTCTGAATATTTCTATCATTATTAATAATAATTTCATCTGTATCATTAGTATGATCTCTAATAACAAACTCATCCCTAAAGCCAAAGTTTTTATAATTTTTATTTCTTTTAGCTCCAGATCTTAGGTCCTGAAATGAGTTAAATGAAAAGCTAGTAATAGTTCCTATTTTTTTGCTGTTAAAACCAAAGTTTAATGAGTAGTGTTTAGAATTACTAGAAGAATTATATTGAATTTTTTGAGAATTAAAAAAAACTGTTTTATTAGAATTGAATATTGGGTCTTTAATTTTAAAGTTAATAGCACCACCTAGAGCGTCACTACCATAAATTACAGATGCAGGTCCAAATAAAACTTCTACTCCTTCTAATATGTTGGGATCAATTCCTATAATATTATGTAAATTACCGCTCCTGTAAATTATATTATTGAGTCTGACCCCATCTAATGTAAGAAGAATTCTGTTTGCACCAAAACCTCTTATCATTGGACTTCCTCCACCTAATTGACTTTTTTGAACAAATACTTCTCCTGATTTTTCAAGTAAATCAGCTGATGTTTGAGGAGCAATCTCTTTTATTTTTTGCTCTGAAAATATTATAGCTTTATTGGTAACCTCATTAATGCTTTCTTCCCATTTATTTACAGAAAAGATTACTTCATCTATGTTAATAATTTTACTTTTTAGTTTTATTTTATTTCCATTAATTAAAGACTTTAATATTTTAATATTTTCAAATGAAGGGTGCTGAATTATAATAGAATCATTATAACCAAATTCTGATAAATCTATCGTGCCTTGAAAATTTGAAAATTTTAAAATTGTTTGGGCTTTATTATAAAAGCCTACATTATAAATTGGGTCATCGAATTCATCTACAACTTTTATATTTTGAGATAGAATTGGATTTACTACTACTAATAATAATAAAACTAAATATTTTTCCATACTAATGCAGCTGATCCTAAAATAGCAGAATCTTTATCTTCTAAACCTGATGTTAATATTTTTACTTTACCTCTATAAAAAGGGAGTAAATTATTCTCAAAAGATTTTTTTGTTGGCTCAAGTATCCATTTTCCAGAATGAACTAATCCTCCAGTCAAAATAATTGCCTCTGGCTGTGAAAAACTTACAAAGTTTGATAAGGCTTCACCTAAAATTTTCCCCGTATACTCATATGCTTTAATAGCAATAAAATCATTTTTTTCAGCAGCTTTTGTTATATCCTCTCCATGTAAATCATTAAATGATATGTCTCTAAAAATGCTATCATTCATATATCTTGATAACATGTACATAATTGTTCTTTTAATTCCTGTAGCCGACACATAAGCTTCTAATCCACCTTGAACATCTAATCCAGTATATCTTCCCATATTATTTATTGAGTAGTGTCCAAGTTCTGCTGCAAAACCATCAGATCCTTCAACTAACATTCCATTAGACACGATTCCACTTCCTAAGCCTGTACCTAAAGTAATTACTATAAAATCATTTAGAGATTTAGCATTTCCATACATCATTTCACCGACAGCAGCACAATTTGCATCATTAGATAAAAAAATAGGTAAATTATTATCTTCTTTTAACTTTTCAACAAGATTTAATTTTCCTTTCCAATTAAGATTAGCAGGAGTCTCAATAGTACCATTTTTTGAAGCATTTGGTGCACCTATTCCAATGCCAGATATATCAATATTTTGCAAAGAAATTTTATCAATTGATTTATTTAACTTTTTGATATAATCTGAAAATTTATTTAGTTCTTTTGTTCTAAAAGATGTTTTTTTAATACATTTTCCATCTTTACTTACTAATCCAATTTTTGTTATAGTTCCACCAATATCTATACCGATTGCATATTTCATTTTTGAATAAATTTTAAAATTGAAGAATTGATACAATATCTTTTTCCAGTTTGACTAGGTCCATCATCAAAAAGATGGCCTAGATGTCCATTACATTTTTCACAAATAACTTCTTTTCTAAGCATTCCTAATGAAAAATCATCTTTAATAGAGATAGATTTAGAAAATTTAATATCATAAAAACTTGGCCACCCTGAACCTGAATCATACTTGTGATCTGACGAGAAAAGTATATTATCACATCCACAACAGAGATAATCACCAGTTTTATCATTATAAAGTAAGTCTCCAGAGAAAGCTGGCTCTGTTCCTTTATTTAAAAGTATATCTTCTTGAGATTTATTCAGCGAATTTTTCATGATAAAGGCAAATATAAATCTCAAAATTATTATTATTGAAAAAACTAAAGTTATTTGTGGTATAGAAATGAAAATCAAAGGAAATGTAATTGTTTTAACTGGAGGAAAACTTGACTCAAAATCTGCAAAAACAGCACATGGTTTATTAAGGGGTTCAGAAAGGTTTAATGTGATTAGTATAGTTGATAAGAAATTCTCAGGAAAACATGTAGATATAGATAAGCATGGTAAAATTAAGATTACAAATGAAAAAACTAATATCAAGATTTTTAAAGATTTAAAATCATTTCTAAAACATTCAATTAAGGTTGATTATTGTGTTATTGGTGTTGCATCTGCGGGGGGTATTTTACCAGAGGAAATGAGAGAAGATGTTATTTTAGCTTTAAACAATAATATTTCAATTGTTAACGGATTACATTCCATCTTAAATCAAGACTCTCAACTTAAAAAGATTGCAGATAATAATAATGTTAAAATACACGATGTTAGAATGTCAAATTCCAGAGATAGTCTAAGTTTCTGGTCAGGAAAAATTTATAATGTTAAATCAACAAAAATTGTAGTTTTGGGTACTGACTGTGGTTTGGGTAAGAGGACTACTGCAAAACTGGTAGTTGAAGAACTTGAAAAAAAAGATATTAGTTCAGACATGATATATACTGGTCAGACTGGTTGGATGCAAGGTTGGGATTATGGATTCATATTTGATTCCACTTTAAATGATTTTGTTTCTGGTGAATTAGAAAGATCTATTTATCAGTGTTATAAAGACAAAAAACCGGATTTTATTTTAATTGAAGGGCAAGCAGCTCTTAGGAATCCTTCTGGTCCATGCGGGAGCGAATTTTTGATTTCTGCAAATGTTGATGGTGTTATTTTGCAGCATTCACCAAAAAGAAAGCATTTTGATGGCTGGGAACACGTTGATGCAATTATGCCTTCTCTTGAGTCTGAAATAGATTTGATTAAATCATATGGGAAAGATGTTATAGCTATTACATTAAACACCCAGGGAATGACTGATCAGGAGAAAATTTATCACAAAAATTTAATAAATACTGACTTTGGTATTCCCGTTTTCTTACCTATTGATGAGGGAATGGATGGAATAGTTGAAATACTAAAAAACAAATATGATAATTGATAACATTGAATTAGAATTAGCAGACATCAAACTTACAAGGCCATATACTATAGCATATAAGACTACATCATCCATAAAAAATATATTTATAAAAATAATATTGAATGATGGAACTGTTGGTTTTGGGTCATCTAATGTTTCCAAATATGTTGTGGGATTAGATACTACTGAGTCTTATAAAAATGCTCTTGATTTTAAAAATGAATTAATAGGTAAAGATATCTCTCATTTGGTAAGTAACATCGATAAAGTAGAAAACCAATTTATTAATGATCCTGGTTCAAAAGCAGCATATAATATTGCTATTTATGATGCTTTTTGTAAATCAATAAATGTTTCATTAGGGTCATTTCTTGGAAGAGTAATACAAGAATTACCAACGTCCATTACTGTAGGGATAAAAGATATTACTGAAACTATCGAAGAAATTAATGAGTATTATTCCTCTGGTTTTAGGTATATAAAAATCAAGTTAGGTGACAAGATTGATTATGATATTGAAAGAATTGCTAAGATTAATGAGAAGTTTGGTAGTCAAATTAAAATTAGAATTGATGCTAATCAGGGGTGGTCGATTGATGATACTATAAAATTTTGTAATGAAACAGCAGATATTGAGCTAATTGAACAACCCATCAGTGTTGATAATACTAAGCAACTTTTAAAATTACCTGATCATGTAAAAGATATTATTG
>Ga0208764_10000506_pt1 | contig 24841 bp, 29 predicted proteins | sample ETNtaG_18_FD_185762 | JGI IMG/M metagenome (GOLD analysis project Ga0208764, IMG submission 185762) | Marine microbial and viral communities from oxygen minimum zone, Eastern Pacific Ocean - ETNP201302SV91 (SPAdes) (version 2) | ecosystem: Environmental > Aquatic > Marine > Oceanic ... | reverse complement strand
CGACCGGTCCCAGTAGGGCGCCGGTACCCTTGCCCGCTGAAACGGGTAGTGGCGCAGCTTGGTAGCGCGCCTCGTTCGGGACGAGGAGGTCGTGGGTTCAAATCCCGCCTACCCGACCATGGGGTCTCGGCAGGTTACTGAAATCGTTCCAGCAGATTTGGACCACGATGAGAGGTCCCGTTTGGCCCCTCCCGCCCTTCTGCACGATCTCTCGTTATCAAGATGCCTATAACCAGTCGAGTTCCTTCGATGATGGTGTTCACCCGTGATCTACGGATACACGACAATCCAGCCCTAGCTGCGGCATGGCGGGAAAGCGCCCCTCCCGTGACCTTGTTTATTCTCGATGATGGCTTGTTGAACATGACACGGTCACCTACAAACAGATTGAAGTTCCTCACAGATTCACTGCGTGACCTCGATCAGTCGCTACGGGCCCTTGGCGGACAGTTGTTGGTAAGGCGCGGAGACTGGAATATCGAGGTGCTCGCAGCGGCAGCCGAGGTTGGAGCATCAACTATCCACATCTCCAACGATCACAGTTCCTTCGCATCAACAAGGCTCGGCCGACTTGAGCTCAATGCACAAAGACACGGTCTCCGCATACAACGACACACCGGAGTCTCTGTCGTCCCACCTGAAATCCTGCAACCCACCGGTGGTGGCGGCTACAAAGTATTCACTCCTTATTTCCGCCGATGGAGCAGTGACGGGTGGCGAGCTACCGAGCCTCCGCCACACCCGATGCGAAACACCGTCTCAAGAATCGGTTCTTCCCGCGTGCCCGCAGCCGGCGATTTTCTCGATGTGCTGACTACTCCCATACCTGGTTTGTCGATAAACGGTGGGGAAACCGCAGGTCGACAAAAACTATCCAAATGGCTTGATCAAGGTCTCGCAACATACGGGACAGCCCGTGATCGCCCAGGTGACGATCGGACATCCCGACTCTCTCCCTACCTGCACTTCGGTTGCCTATCTCCATTGGAAATCGCCGTCGCTACAGCCGAACATCCAGAGGGTGGAGAATTTCTCCGGCAGTTGGCTTGGCGAGATTTTTTCCTACAGGTCCTGGCCCACCGCCCCGATGCTTCGTGGCAGGACTTCCGGCACCGAGGCGACAGGTGGGACCACAACCCAGAAGCATTTTTGGCCTGGTCAGAAGGCCTTACGGGTTATCCGCTCGTCGACGCTGGGATGCGACAATTGACCGCCGAAGGTTTTATGCACAATCGCCTTCGAATGGTGACAGCGTCCTTTCTTATAAAGGATCTCTACCTCGACTGGCGGCTTGGAGCAAAGCACTTCATGGAACACCTTGTCGATGGTGACGTAGCCAGCAACCAACTCGGATGGCAGTGGGTTGCTGGCACCGGAACAGACGCGAACCCCCACCGAGTCCTCAACCCAATCCGGCAATCGGAGCGATTCGATCCTGAAGGTGTTTACATCCGTCGATGGTTACCGGAGTTGGCAAACGTGACCGGCCCCGCTATCCACGACCCACCTGACGATCTACGGCGGGCTTGCTCCTACCCATCCAAGATCGTGGACCATCACGAATCAATCGCTCGATTCAAAGCCCTAAGAACTGGTTGAGCCCATCACCCTGGAGAGATGAAGACCTTTCCAAATGGATTGACGGTCCCCATCGCTGGTTGTCGGACCACCATGCATCTGGATCCCACCTTCCAGCGCACTGACGAGAACAAGGCAGATTCGACCCAACCCGCCATGACGAGATATGGCGCTAGCAGTACCTTGCCAACGGATGCGTTCCCCACTCCAGCTGGAGCGGTCCTCAAGATCCAGTCCTGGTTTGAGCAGTGTTGGATCGTGCTTCAGCAGCAATGACAACGCCTGAAAGCATCTTCCTAAAGATAGGGACGTGCACTGGAACCAGTGCGTACCAATAGAGGCGACCTAGGAGCCCTCGAGGTGCAAATAGCGCACGCTGCGTAATCCGAGTTCCTTCTGGCCCTGTATCCACCTCCCATTCAAGCCAGGCATGGCCCGGAAGGCGCATCTCCGCACGGAGTCGCAGCGACGAAACGTCGGTCTTGACCACGGTAAAGAAATCGACGGTGTCCCCAAGTCGAAGTTCCACGGGATGACGGCGTCCCCGTCGCAGCCCGACGCCTCCAATTATCTTGTCAACGAAACCACGAATGGCCCAGAGCCGGTTGAAAGCGAACCATCCGTTTTCCCCACCAACCGACCGGATGACGGCCATCACATCTTCTCGATCTGCTCTCGCTGTCCGGGTTCTCGTGTCATCAAGCACCCGTCCTCCAGACCAGGAGGGATCTCCTGGGGTAGGAAGCGCTGCCCCAGTGGATGGTTTCAACCCCGATGCATCTGTCCACCGGGTTGGCAACTCGAGGTCACGCACCCTCCTTACCGATCTTTCGATCGCCTGATGCAGCCCATGGGACGGATACCGACCAAACCGTGCGATCGTCCGCTCTCCCACCACGACATCGCTAGTAAGGGAACCAATAAGAGCCCTAGCCAGCCGAATGGGTAGCGGACTCACCAGGTTGACCCAGTGGGAGGACAGCCTAGGGGTGAGTACGGGTACAGGGAGGATCACCCGGCGGCGGAGACCGGCAACATCGGCATATGCATCCATCATCTGCCGGTAGGTCAGATCTTCTGGTCCTCCGATCTCCAGGACCTGACCGAGGACGTCGTCGCGTCCGAGAACATGAACCAAGTGGTCGAGAACGTCTTCAATGGCGATGGGCTGACAGCGGGTCTTGGTGACCCACCTCGGGACGACCATGACTGGTAGGACCTCGACGAGGGATCGAAGCATCTCGAACGAAGCACTCCCCGAGCCGATGATGACAGCGGCGCGGAGTTCCGTCACCGGTGTTCTCCCATCGGCGAGAGCACTTCCAACCCGATGACGACTAGCCAAGTGGGCTGAATGACGGTCTGATTCATGACCTAAACCGCCGAGATAGACAATCTGGTCCAACCCTGCTGCCTCAGCAGACTCCGCGAATAGCTCAGCCATCCGAAGTTCAAGTTCCTCGAATTCTTCAGAGGAGTTCATCGAATGAACGAGGTAATAAGCGGCCTGTGCTCCGCTAAGGGCATTTGCCACCTGCTGGGGAACCGAAAGATCTGCCTCTACGACCTCAACGTCGTCTCGCCACGGTCTGTCTGCCAACTTTTCTGCATCACGGACTACGCAACGGACATCTCGACCTGCTTCAAGGAGTTGTGGAACCAGCCTTCCCCCCACGTAGCCAGTCGCACCGGTGACGACGACGGGACTCGTCGTTGTCATGGCTGTTTCTTCTGGGCTACCCACTTACTTCTCCTAGTCCTCTGGATTCAGCGATCGGCTAATGAGGTAACCAGGTCGAGGCCTCCGTGGAGGCTTTCAAGCACGCCATCTAGCCCTAACTCGTCAGGGTTGAGCTTGTGCACCGCAAGCCCACCAGCCAGCAGGGGTATATCCGGGCGGACAGACCTAGCCGCGTCGACGCACGCCTGAAGATTTTCAAGACCGTCGGCGAACGTCACCGAAAATACAACTGCAACTAACTTGTCCGCAGCTTGGATTGATTCGGCGAAGATGTGCGCTGGAGTGTTATTTCCAAGATTTTCAACGTCGAACCTTCGTCCAGTAAGCAACAGCGAGAAGAGTGAAGCTGGAAGCCCATGCTCCTCAGTGGGAGGACAACCAACGACAACCAATCCTCGCTTGCGTCCTGGAGGGAGGGGTACCGCTAAAAGACGACCAAGCAGGATGGGGACGACTGCCGATGCTCGATGCTCGTCGGCGATCGAACTGGTTCCCGCAGCCCAGTTCTCGCCAATCTTGGCCATTGCAGGAACGAGAAGGTCAGTACATAGTTCTTCGACCTCACAGCCGGCAGCCCGAACTGATTGAGCAATCTTCCAAGCCCCTCGCTCATCTCCCCTGGTTAGAGCCGCGATAAGAGGCTGAATCTGTCGATCCAACTGACGATGCCCTCGTCCAACACTGTTCGAAGGTCTGCTGGCGAAATTTTCGAGGTCGTCTGCGATGACACGCCATGTGCCACCACTCTTTGCTGCGGGTAGGAGGCCGGTACGAACGTAGCGATACACCGTCATGTAATGAACGCCCAACTTCTCAGCTACTTCGTTGAGACTCAATTCGTTGGGGTTCATCGGACTCCTGAGACTAGTTAACAAGCGTGTTTCCGAATATCTGCCAGGCCAAGGCTGACTTTGCAGTCAGGCTGAGCACCAAATAGATCCGCTCCCCATAGAGATAATCGCGCCAACGGCCAATCCTTCGGTATTGAAGGAACTGGTTGAGGGCAAACAGATTGAAGAGAACGAGGATGCTCAGGAAGATCGCATATACAAAGCTCGGCATTTCTCCACCGGGTCCGACTAGGTACCAGAGAAGAGCGACCCACGGGATGCACCCGACCAAGCATCCAAACAAGAATGGAGTCCACCAGACCTTCTGGCCAGCTTTGTTAGTGACCTCCATGATCCACCCAAAGAGGATCATCGCCATATTCGAACCCGCAAGTCCCAAGAGTGCCGCAACGTCGCTGATTCCGAAAACCATGGCTATCAACAGCACCATGACCGTCGACGACAGCGCATATTCAACCCAACGAAACCGGTTCTGCTCGCGAGAAAGTTCTTCGTAGTAACGATTCCTTCCCCAACCCACAGAAACGAGCAAGTGGAATAGCGCTGAGAGTCCGAGAAAAGCTACGAGGCCATAAGAGACACGGAAGTCAATGATCCTGACCAGGCGATCGGGGTCCAGACGGGTGTTGGGGGCGTCGTTCCAGAAGAAGCCAGAGATCGGAAGGGTGAAATTGTTGGCAATCAGGACTACTACGACTGCCTGTACAGCGTGTAGGAGTGCGGCGCAGAGGTTAAGTCGGAGCAGACCGGTCTGCTCCGTGTGACCCAGTATTGATTTGTCGACTTTCAACATGTTTTCCTTGGTCGGCTTTTCAAGCGGGACCCCTCCGGAGCGGGTCCACCCTTATCTCCATCGCGTGGGGAAGCGAAAGAGTTGGTGAACTTTCTCTCATTCACAGGGGAAGAAAGAGAGATCCGCCCCGGAGGGAGACTGTGATCTACCGCTTGCTACGGCAGGAGTACCTGGTCGATGACGTGGATGACACCGTTGGAGGCCTCGATATCTGCGGACACCACAGTGGCTTCGTTGATGATCACCGAACCGGCGTCCTCGGTGACCAAGATCTCGGCGCCGTTGACAGTGGCAACGGGCATCGCCATCGCTCCGACAAGATCGCCAGCCATCACTCGCCCTGGGACCACGTGGTAGGTCAATACCGCGGTCAACGTCTCGACATCAGCGAGAAGTTCAGCGGCGGTCAGTCCCAACGCCTCTAAGGCAGCTGCAAACGCAGCCTCGGTTGGGGCAAACACCGTGAACGGGCCTTCGGACTTCAACGTGTCGACCAGTCCGGCGGCCTGAACCGCTGCGATCAGCGTCGGGAACTCGCCTGCAGAGACCGCGACATCAACCAGATCTCCAGGCAAGGGAGCTATCCCAGGGCCGTCAACTTCGGCACTGAGCTCGTCCCCACCGGACACGGGTGTCATCACTTCATCGTCATCAGCACACGAAGTCGCAATCAACAAAATGACGCTCAACGCAACCAGGAGAGACTTCAAACGGACAGGGAACATGCTTTTTCTCTCTTTCTTAACACTAGGAGATTAATTAGTACTAAATCTATAAAGAAACGCAACGGATAGCAAGGTGACGTTTCGTGACTCTGGGCACAGCATCGACCCGCTCTAGAGGAACCGACTTTCCCCGAGTGCCAGATTGAGATCTCACGTCTACCCGAATCGAGCGGGCCTATGGAATTTTACGATGCCTACAAGCCGGAGGTTTTTCTCACGAGGCGAACCAGCGGGCTGGCTGCTTTCGCATACCAAAGACGCTCTCTCGCGTAAATAGCCTCGAGAGAGTCTGTTTCTCCGATTGGGGAGACCTCGTGGTCTTTCTCGACTGCTGAGGACATGACCGAGTAGCCAGCCACTAAAAGCCCCCAGAGAGTCAGTAGGTATACCGCTGCACCGATAACTAGGAGGAGTTCTCTGCTCATGAAGTGGCCTCAGACCCAGCAAGGACAAGAGCTCCAAGAGAATGAATGGTCGGAACCCAAAGCCCGACAAAGATCCCCTGCTGCTCGTTACCCGAGAACCAGAGACCTACCGACAGGAGGAGGGAGACCAGGCCTGCCGCCATGAAGATCACCTTTGCTCGATTGATTCCGACAATCCGTCGCTTCAAAGGCTGTGGGGTTGACATGACTCTCCTCCGTAGTTGCTCAACTTGGTGAACAGCATTCTATGATTTAGTACTAATTATTCTCAACAAACGTCTGTGCCCCTCGTCACCAGTGATCTGGGGAACCCGTCCCCTCCGTCTGCGAGGCTCTGAGGACACGGTCAGAGGGTCCTCAAATGCCTAACCGGGGCGCGTAGAAAAATCCGGCGATTCCTAGGGTTGGGAGGGGACACCCCGCACGGTCACCACTAGAGGCACACCATCGAACACTGGTCGATCTACCCACTCTCCGCGTTCGGGGCAACCAGCACGAGCCAGCAACTAGTTAAGGTAGAAGCGGGCCTCAGAGACCAGCAACCTTTCCTACGCTGAGCAAACGCAAACCTTTCGAGGCTCCATCATTTCTTTCGAACACGTCAAACCTGCGGGAGGATCCCCATGGCCACCTACACCTGCGCTTCGTGCGGCATGTCCGTCAACGCCACCTGTGGCAGTTGTAACGCGCCCCTAGTGGACGCCACCCTGACCAAGGACGACGGTTCGACCGTGCAGGTCTCCAAGTGCCCGAACGACCACGGAAAGATCAAGTCCCCGCTGTGTTGTGGCGCCGACATGGCGTGCGCTCTCTGAACAGACTCCTAATCCGGACCTGACGGGTCCGGACGTTCTGACAGGTCAGCGAAGACGGAATACGGCGACCGGCGACGTCTGGTCAACGTTGGGTCCGGCACCGTAGGTAACCACCCGATGGATGGTCGGCTCGATGATGGTTCCGGCGGCCACATCAGTGGCGAACCGGGCCTCGAAGCCGTGGGCCGTGAAGTGGTCGGGGTTGATTCCGATGGCGAACAGCGCCCCCGACCGGGCAATGCGATACAGCTCGTCGAACGCGTCGGGCCCCACATGGCCATGGGTGAACGTGCCACAACTGACAACGGCCCCGTAGGAATTGCCGACCAAGGGCAGCACGGCTGTCAGGTCGCCCACGTGGAGACTCGAGTAGACGGCCTCGCCCGACGCTGTCGACTTGGTGCCAGCCTGCTCCAACATCTCCGGCGACAAGTCGAGGCCGTCGAGTAGTGACGGGCAGCGGTGGTCGAGCCGCAACGCCTCACCGACCAGACCGGTGCCGCAACCGACATCGAGCACCGGCCCGTCGTCAGGAGTCGCCGAGGCGAGAAAGGCCCCTGCTACCCCGAGGTGGTATTGGTAGGCGTTCTCCTTGATGAACCCCGATTCGTAGCTGTCGGCCCACCGGGCGTACAGGTTTCGGTTGTCGTCCGGAGTCTCGACCGCGTAGGCATCAGCCAGGTCGAAATCGCCGTCACCCATCTACTCCACCTCCCCCTCGAATTGATCATTGAGCCCATGGACCCCCCACAGGAGGGAGGGTGAAAGATCTATCCGAGGGCTCGGAGTAGCACAAGGCCTCCGAGCTTTCGGAAACGCACCACTTGCCTCCCCGGAACGCGACGGAGCCGGGGCATTGGCCCCGACTCCGATTCGCGTGTTGGTTCGCCCCGAAAGGCGCCCGATCAGGCAGCGAGATCCAAATCGGCGATGTCCCGGTTGGCCTCGGTGTCGGCCGCCTTGTGAACGGGCGGAACCGGACGCTGCCGGTCAGCCACCATCTGCTGTCCGAGGGACATGATCGTCCGCACGGCCCGGTCGTTGAAACCGGCGAAGTGGCCGTAGCCGGCAGCCTGGTTCAGGGCCAGAAAGAGGTCCTGCTGTGGGTGCCGGAGGTTGTGGAATGAACGGTTGCTGGAACGCAGCTTGTTGGAACGCATGGCTTGCTCTGTTTCACTGTGGTCCGACGGCCGTCGTCCGGATTCGGCCGGAGGGCTCGTCGAAGCTGTTGTTGTGTCTGACCTGCTCCGATGGCCCCTCCATTTGGAAGTTACCCATCGGTAGATCGCTGCATAGATTCTGGGGCATGGGTCACGCGAATCCACGGCGACTGTGGTCACAGGTGACCCCGGTCGCACCCCGTTACTGGGCAACCGACCGTGGCTATCCGACGGTCAGGTGCCGAGGACGATCATTCCTCCGGGCAGTGCCAGATGGTCCGAGAGTTCCTGCTCGTCGGTGGCCATCCGCCAGTCCAGGAGAGCCGCCGCGTACCCGGCCATCAACGGATGGTCGCTAAGGGGTTCGCACTCATCCGGATCACCCTCAAGGTCGAAGAAGATCGGCGCCATCCCGGCGAAGTGCACGTACTTGCCTCGGTGGTCCCGGTGCACCGCAAGGTTGCACAGGTGACCGTCCAGTCCATCCAACTCCCTGGAACCAGCCCACGCCCGGAAGTCGAATTCCCAATGCGCAGCGGTACGCCAGCCGTCCGGCAGACCACCGTCGGCAACCGATCCGTTGAGGAAGGGCCGCAGTGACCGGCCCTGACACTGCCGGGGCACCTCGACACCGGCCAGGTCGAGCACCGTGGGCATCACGTCGATGTTCTCGGTGAAGTCCTTCACCACCTGGCCCGCCCCACCGATACAGGCCGTTTCGATTCCGGTGCCTCCAGGAGCGCGGACGATCAACGGGATGTAGAACGCCTGATCGTGGAACCCCAACTTTGACATGAGGCCGTGGTCCCCGAGCATCTCGCCATGGTCCGAGGTCACAACCACCACGGTTTCGTCGGTGGCCCCCAGATCGTCCAGAGCCGTGAGGAGGCGGCCCACCTGGGCGTCGACCTCGGCCATCATCCCGTAGTAGGTGGCCCGCACCTGCCGGAGGTCAAGGTCGTCACCCGGCGGCCGATAGGCACCGAAGGCGCGCGCGGCGGCCACGAACGGATGGGTATCGACTCCGCCGTCCACGAGAGGATCGGGCACTGTCGCTGGATCAACGAGATCGTGGTAAGGCGCTGGCGCCGTGAACGGTGGGTGAGGCCGGTAGATCGACGCGTGGACAAACCACGGGTCGCCGACGCCCTCCAGCCGAGCCAGTTCGTCGATCACCTCCCCGACCAGGAACGCCGTCTCGGTCTCCTCGGCGGCAAACGGTGGCGGCGGCCACGACGCCCCCCGACCCACCGGGATGGCCACGTCGTCTCGGGGGCGCAGAAACCGCTCGCGATCCGACACGTCGTGACCCCGGGCCTCCAGCCACCGGTACCAGGGTTCCCGATGTTCGGGTAGGTCAAGCCCCACCCGAAACCCGGGCAGCGGACCCTCGTAGTCCCCGAGCCTCGGATCCCCCGCGGGCACGGTGCGCGGGTCGACCGTGGTGTCGGTGTGGCCGAACAGCACCGGGTCGTACCCCGCGGACCGCATGGCCAGGGCCACGTTGGTGAAGCGGGCGTCCAGCGGGGTGCCGTTCAGAACCGACCGGTGCACGTGCTGGTAGGTGCCGGTAAGCAAGCTGGCCCGACTGGGTCCGCACGGCGCTGCCTGCGCGAAGTGCGAAGCGAACCGCACCCCCTCCGCGGCAAGACGGTCCAGGTTCGGGGTGGACACCGATGGGTGGCCAGCCGCCGAAAGGCAGTCACCACGCCACTGGTCCAGGGTCACCAGCAGAACGTTTGGTCGTCGCATCGTCTCGCATACTGCCAGCCCCGCCGACTCCCGGACAGCAGGTGGCGAACGCGACCGCCACTAACGTCCGGCGATGACTAGGTCACCAACCGTGCGGTCCCTCAGGGACCGGATCCCCCGATCCGGACGACCCCTCGGCCTGCTGCTGGCCTTCACCGGGATGTTCCTGGTCTCCACCGACGCCCTATTGGTTCGGGTGGCAGAACGCGACTCTGCGGTCGACGGCTGGACTATCGCCTGCATGGTCGGCCTCTTCTCCTCGCCGGTGGCCTGGAGTCTGGCCGTCCGGAACATCGGTCGCGATTTTGGACATGAGCTGGTCCGGTGGCGACGCCCACTCCTGGCGACCGGGCTGCTGGGCGCGGTCGGCACCACGTCATTCCTGACCGCGGTGACCCTGACTGCCACATCCAACGTGGTGGCCATTATCGCCTCGGGGCCCATTTTCGCTGCCGTCCTGGCCCGGATAGCCCTCCATGAGCGCACCTCGATGCGAACCTGGCGGGCAATTGGCCTGACCCTGATCGGCATCGTGGTGATCGTCGGAGGGTCGATGGCAAGCGGGGGCATCGCCGGCGACCTGATAGCCCTGCTAGCCATCATGGTCTTCGCCGTCAACCTCGTGCTCTGGCGTAAGTATCCCGACCTGCCCCGTACCCTGGTGGTCGCCGTCACCGCCACCTGTACCTTCCTGCTCACCGCCGTCCCGGCTGATACGAACCTTCTGGACCGTCGGGCTCTGCTAGCCACGCTGGCCATGGGCGGGCTCTTCGGACCGATCGCCCGGCTGTGCATGTCGACGGCCACCCGCCACGCCCCACCTGCCGAGGTCAGCCTCTTCACACCCGTGGAGACGGTCGCCGCTTCGCTGTGGGTTTGGCTGTGGTTCGACGAAGTACCGGCTACCCCGACGTTCATCGGCGGCGTCATCGTGGTGGCATCTGTGTTCTACGGACTGACCGGTCCGGCCCGCGAGGTCGACCCTGAACCCCCGAGGCAAGCATGACCCCACCCCACAACGCGTCAGATCCGGTGCTCAACCAGTTGGCAGCACTGGATATCGAACACGAGGTGATGGCGTGCGATCCCGCCCTGGCCGACACGGCCGACTTCTGTGCCGCCTACAACATCGACCCCGCAGATTCAGCCAACGCCATCCTGGTGGCCGGCAAGGCCCGCGAAGGCGAGGAAAGGCCCTTCGCCCTCTGCCTGGTGCTGGCCACACACCGCCTCGACGTCAACGGCACCGTCCGCCGGCGGCTGGGCTCCCGTAAGGCCTCGTTCGCCGGAGCCGACGAGACGGCGACCCTGACTGGCATGCAGATCGGTGGCGTCACGCCGTTCGGGCTGCCCGACGGCTGCACCGTTCCTATCTGGATCGATGCCGATGTGATGGCCCGGAACCGGGTAGTGGTCGGTGGCGGCTCGCGCGACCGCAAGCTGCTGCTTCCTCCGGTCGGGCTGCTGGCCCTTCCGGGAGCCGAGGCGGTCAACGACCTGGCACGCCTCGTCCCTCCGCAGCCCTAGCCCGAGGTCTGATCACCGGTAGTCCGGATTAGCCCGACCGACCGGGTCGGAACGCAGTCTTAGGAACGCGTCAGGTGTCGGGCCAGTGCGTCACGGGCGCTGCCCGGAGGCGCCTCGTCGACCAGGTGGCGCACGGTGTCGCCCCGCCCGAGTGCTGCCAGCAGGTCGGCGGCCATGGTGTCCACGATGCACAGACTGTCCAGCCGGGTGCCTTCGGTGAGCGGGTCCGCGATCAGACCGTCGATCGCCGGGCCGGCCGCCAACTCGGCCCGAACCAACTTGATCGCCGCGGCCTCTAACTCGTCGAGCGCGTCGAGGGCCCGCATGACCTGGGTCGCCTGACCTCTTGGGAGGAGGCCTTCAGATTCCAAATCATCGGTCGACACCCGTTGAGTGTGGATCGAACACACGCGCGATCGGTGGATGCCCGCTGATCTGCCCGGCGACCGGTACCGTCCGCCTTGTGGAACTTGCCGAAGTGCAGACGCTGGTGGAAGATCTTTACGGCGAGGTCGACCGGGCTCGGGGAATCCCGGCCTCCGTGGCCTGGCTCTGCGAGGAACTCGGCGAGCTGGCTCAGGCCACCCGTAAGGGCACGACCGAGCAGCAGCTCCACGAGTTGGGCGACGTGATGGCTTGGTTGGCCAGCTTGGCCAACCAATTGGGCTTGTCGCTGGACGAGGCGATGGCCCGCTATGTGACGGACCCTCCATAGACCGGCCCCGGCAATAGGCCGGAATCGGGTTCAGGCTCGTCGGCGGTGGAGTTCCTCGGCGATTTGGATGGTGTTCAACGCCGCACCCTTGCGAAGGTTGTCACTGGATAGGAAGAGTGCCAGACCATTGGTGCGGGTTTCGTCGGCCCGGATGCGACCCACGATGGTGGGATCCACTCCGGCCGCATCCAACGGTGTGGGCACGGCGGACAAGACGACGCCCGGAGCCCCAGTCAGCAGCTCGGTGGCCCGCTCCGGTGAAATGGGGCGATCGAACTCAGCGTGCACGGTCAACGAGTGCCCGGTGAAGACCGGCACCCGCACGCATGTCCCCGACACCGCGAGGTCCGGGATGCCCAGGATCTTTCGGCTCTCATTACGGAGCTTCTGCTCCTCGTCGGTCTCACCTCGTCCGTCTTCCACGAACGACCCGGCGTGGGCCAATACGTTGAACGCAATGGTCGAGGGGAATGACGACGGCTCGGGGAACGCCACCGCCCGACCGTCATGGGCCAAACCCGACGCGCCGTCGATCACCGCGCTGACCTGGGAGGCCAGTTCAGCGACACCGGCGAGACCGGCACCGGAGACCGCCTGGTAGGTGGCGATGGTCAGGGACCGCAGGCCCGCCTCGGCATGCAGCGGGGCCAACACCGGCATGGCGGCCATGGTCGTGCAGTTCGGGTTGGCGACAATCCCCTTGGGGATGTCGTCGAGTTCGTGGGCGTTGACCTCGGGAACCACGAGGGGCACGTCGGGGTCCATTCGCCAACCCGACGAGTTGTCGATCACCGTGGCGCCTGCCGCGGCCATCTGCGGCGAAAACTCCATCGACGCCGTCTTCCCGGCGCTCACCAGGGCTACGTCGATGCCCGACCAGTCGGCGGTCGCCGTGTCCTCTACAACGATCTCGCGATCGCTCCAGGCAATTGTGGAACCCGCCGATCGGGCTGAGGCGAAGAACCGGAGGGTTCCGACCGGAAAGGCGCGTTCGGCGAGCAGGGTGCGCATGACGCCCCCGACCTGACCGGTGGCGCCGACAATGGCGATGTCCATGGAAATAAGGCTATCCACCGTCCGTCTCGTGCCTGCCCGAGATTCGCAGGCCGAGGCCAGACGGATCCTCGTCTATTTGGAAACGGGTGCGAAAAGGTCTGGCATCGACTCCATGATCGGAAAGCCGCGGCCACAGGCCTGATCGACGAAGGCCCCCAGACGTTGGGCCGACAGATCCAGGTCCCCGGCTTCGACCATCTGGGAGTCGAGCACGTAGGTGAAGACCAGGGCCTGAAGGCGCGGCATGGTAACCGTCTCGGGGTTCAGGCGGTCCAGTTGGATTCCCAGATCGGCGTAGACCCGGTTCAACAGGCCCACGTCGGCTCGGAGCTCGGCGGGCACCCGGTTGTTGGTCCACGCCAGGAGGTTCCGGGTGGCCAGCAACAGGGCGTGTTGGCTGCGTGGATCCAAGAGGCCGTCGTCGGGCAGCACCCGCTCCACCTCGAGGATCAACTCGCCGGACTCGACGGCCAACTCAGCGCAGAAACCAGCGGCCGCCTCGGGAATCGGTCCGCCAGCCAACGAGGTGGTCGGGGCAACGCTGGTCGACGGCGCCATCGACGTCGAGGCAGGCACGGTGGTGCTCGGAGTCACCGTCATCGGGGGGGCCTCAGTGGTCGCGGGCGCCGACGTGGTAGCCGGGGTCTCTCCGATAGTCGTAGGGGGTGGGGCTGTCAGTGTCGACCCCCCACCACACGCCGATACCACCAGACTGGTTAGCGCGATCAAGACCGGCACCACAGTTCGTAAGACGGATCTGATCACCGCCGCGCCACCTTCCGACATCAGCCCCACATGCCGGTCAGGAACTCGAACAACATCGACGAGGAATCACCACAGGTAGCGATCGTCCAGTCACGGAGGCGTGCGGCTGCCGGGTCCACCTCGTCCATGTCTGCCTCAAGGTCCGCCGCGACACGGGCCATCATCCCCAGGAAAGCCGCCATCCGTGCCTCGTTCGCTGCGGAATCGGCCGCTAGGTCGTCCTCGGAAGCTTCAGCCAGGTCCCCGAGAGCCTCAGCCATGAGGGTCCCGATCCGGCCGGTGGTCTCCCGTACCAGTTTGGCGTCATCCCGCAGATCCGGAGGGACCTCGTCGACCAGCCAGGCAAAGACCTCGTCGGTCACCCGGAAGACGCCCACCAGTGCGAACGGATCCGGCTCGGCCCCCGGCTCTGGTTCCATCTCCATGAGGGTGGCCATCATCAGCCCGAGGTGTTCGGCCAGACCGGCACAAACCGCCGGGGCATCGGTCGATATGTCCAACATGGCCTCGGCCGAGCATCGAATCATGTTGGCCATCACCGGGGTGTCCAACAAAAGGTCCATGGCCTCGTCGTCGTCGAGGTTCACCACACCGGTCTCGAACCGCTCCTCCAGGTAGGGAACGAGGTCATCGGCCGTAACCCCCTTGAGCATGCACGCGGGTTCGATGGGCGGTGCATCGGGATCGGCGGCGAGCGACTGGCCGATGCCCAGGCCCACCACGGCGACCACTAGGTCACAGTCCCGAAGGGCGGCCACCGCTAGGGACGCTTGGTCGGGACGGGGACCATTTCGGGTTAGGGCCACTACCTCAGCCGGATCCACCTCGACCAGCAGACGGTCAGCCACGCACCCCAAGTCGGCCTCGGTGAGACCCTCGAGAATCGGTGCGGCAGCCGACACATCGGACACAAACCCGCTACGGGCGTCGTCCGATGAAACCGTGGTGGTCGACACCGACAGCATCGTGGTCGAGACCGCCTCGGTGGTCCCGGGGTCGGCATCGGCCGCGACCGTACCGCCGTGAGTGGCTCCCGAACCACAGGCCGAGATCACGAACAGCGCGCTAAACAGGAGACCGACTAGCGCCGATCGTGGATTGGTCCTCATGGGAACGCCCTCAAGATCGTGTGTGCACCAGGGAAGGTGATCGCCCATTAGGTGAAGGGAGGGATCGGAGAGACGGGACTTAGGCCTCAGCCAAGCCGAAGGCATCGTGGAGGGTCCTCACCGCATCCTCCACCCGCTCGCCATCGACCACACAGCTCACGCGGATGGCCGACGTCGAGATCATCTGAATGTTGACTTCGGCGGCTGCCAACGTCTCAAACATGGTGGCGGCCACGCCGGGGTTGGACCGCATACCGGCACCGACCACGCTTACTCGGGCGATCGAGTCATCCGACGTCACGCCGCCGGCCCCAACCTCGGTGGCCAGACGCTTCGTATGTTCCATGGCCCGTGCCAGATCGGCGTGGGGCACGGTGAACGAGATGTCGGTCACGCCCTGAGCGGACACGTTCTGCACGATCATGTCCACGTTCACCTCGAGGTCGGCCAGCGCACGGAACACCGTGGCTGCCACCCCGGGCTGATCGGGCACGCCGGCCAACGTCATCTTGGCCTCAGACGTGTCGTGGGTGACCGCCGAGACGATGGCCTGTTCCATTTCGGGTACCTCCTCGTCGACCCACGTCCCCTCCTGCCAGGTGAAGGCGGAACGGACGTGGAGGCGCACCCCGTGGGTGCGCGCGTATTCAACCGACCGCATGGCCGGCTTGGGACAACCTGTCGCCGTCATCTCCAACAACTCGTCAAAGGAGATGGCGGACATGCGTCGAGCCGTGGGCACGACCCGGGGATCGGTGGTGAACACCCCGGTCACGTCGGTGTAGAGCTCACAGGCATCAGCGCCTAGGGCGTGGGCGATGGCCACTGCCGTTGTGTCGGATCCGCCACGCCCCAGAAAGGTCACGTCATTGTCGGTCGACACGCCCTGCGACCCACCGAGCACCGGCACCCGGCCGGCATCCAGCGACGCACGGACACGATCGGGCCGGACATCGACGATCTTGGCGTTCTGATGGTTGGTGTCGGTCAGGAAGCCAGCCTGGCTGCCGGTGAACGACTCGGAGTCCACCCCGATGTGGTGCAGGGCCATGCATACGAGCGCCATGGCCTTGCGTTCACCGGCCGTGATGAGCATGTCCATCTCACGGCCCGGGTGGGTAACCGACACCTCGCCGGCCAGCCGCAGCAACTCGTCGGTCTCCTTGCCCATAGCCGAGACCACGAGGACCACCTGGTCGCCACGCCGCACGGTTCGGGCAACGTGATCGGCTACCTCGCGCATGCGATCCGCATCCGCGACCGAGGTGCCTCCGAACTTCTGGACGATGAGTGCCACGGGGCTCCACGCTACCGGCGCCCCATGCGCCGTCTGTTGCAGGTTCCTGGTGGGCACCGGTCCGATCGATCCGCTCCCGGTCTTCGTCGGTAGGGTGCCGATCCATGGTCCAGAAGTCCCGACGTCCCAGCTCTCGAGGTTCTGGGCAACAGCGCTCGACCACCGTCCGGGTGGTGGCCGGCGTGCTGGCCCTGATGATGGTGGGCAGCCTGGCCTTCGTCGTCGTGGGCACCGCCGGGTCAGGGGGCGATGACCCAGTGGCCCTGCCGGTTCCTGACGACTGCCCGGCAGACGACAAGTCCGACGCCCCGCGACTGGCGTTCACCAGTCGCCCCTCCTGGTGTCTGTCCCCCGGTGTCTCCTACACCGCGGTCTTCGACACCACCGAGGGTGAAATCCGGGTCGCCCTTGACAAGGCCCGCACCCCGGAGACGGTTAACAACTTCGTGGTCCTGACACGGTTCGGCTACTACGACGCCACGATGCTGTTCCGGTTCGACCCGTCGATCGACATCATCCAGGGCGGCGCACCGACCACCAATGACTGGTCCGACAGGGGCCCCGGCTACACCATCCCCGATGAAGGCGGCGCATACTACGCCACCACTTCGGGCCAACTCTTAGGCCCGTTCACCTATCAGGCCGGCGATCTGGTGATGGCCCGCTCGGCCGGCCCAGACAGCTCGGGCGCCCAGTTCTTCTTCGCCACCGGATCCCGGACTTCGCTGCTGGACGCCCAGGGCACCTACATCGTCTTCGGCCACGCCGATGAGGCCGGCACGGCAGTGCTACAAGCGATGATGGGCCTCTACGAGGTGGACGAGACCTCGCAGTACGGCGGTGGCCCGAGTCGGGACGTGGTCGTCCGCTCGGTCACCATCGAAGCCGACTGACCGGTCTGACCCCACCCGACACTACGAGGCCGGATCGTGCCGATGCCCGGGACGCGTCCGCCCGTCGAGCCGCCTGCCAGTACCTGGACGTTCCCCCGGGCCGATACGGCTGATGAGAACGGGGTGGTCGGCGTAGGTGCCGACGTAGACCCCGGCACTCTGCTGACGGCCTACCGGTCGGGCCTGTTTCCCATGCCCGTGGAACCGGATGGCCCCATGGCCTGGTGGTCGCCCGATCCCCGGGGCGTGCTCGAGATCAACGACCTGCGGGTGTCCCGATCGCTGAGGCGTTCGCTAGGCCGCTACGAGGTGCGTGTCGACACGGCGTTTGCCGACGTGGTGGTGGCGTGCGCTGATCCGACACGCGACCGGGGCTGGATCGATGAACGCATCGCTGGGGCCTACACCGAGCTCCACCGTCTGGGCTGGGCTCACTCGGACGAGGCCTGGGACGACTGCGGCCTGGCCGGTGGGCTCTACGGGGTGGCGGTCGGCGGCCTATTTGCCGGCGAGTCGATGTTCCACCGACGCACCGACGCCTCCAAGGTCGCCCTACACCACCTCGTCGATCTCATGGGAACCGAAACCCATCGCCTGATCGACGTGCAGTGGTGCACGCCGCACTTGGCACGAATGGGGGCCAGCGAGATGGACAGGGATCGCTACCTGGAGCGGCTCGCCGACCTGGTCACCGTGCCCGGCCCTTGCTGGCCGGGTGAACCGATCTAGGAGCCCAGCCCGGTACGGGACCGGCGAATCGGCAAGTCGCCAGCTCGCCACCACCGACCCGAGAAGCGCCAGACCCCAGGATCGGGCGGCGTTCGCGCATCGACACCCGACTTCGGCCACAGCGCCTCGACGGCCGCCAGGATGGCCGCCAACTCCTGAGGGGTCGCACCCTCCGCGGTAACCCGGATGCCTGACTGCGCGGACTGCTCAGATTCCATGACCTATTCCTCGATCGCCGCCCGCTAGAGGGGCACGTTTCCGTGCTTGCGGCGAGGAGACTCCTCCTGTTTGGTCACCAACATCCGGAGTCCGGCCACCAGCTTGACCCGAGTGTCGGCCGGGTCGATCACGTCGTCTACGTAACCCCGTTCCGCGGCCACGTATGGATTGGCGAACTTCTCCGTGTACTCGTCAATGAGCTCAGCCCGGCGGGTGTCGGGGTCGGCGGCATCCTGGAGTTCCCGGCGGTGGACGATCTCCACGGCTCCCTGCGGGCCCATGACAGCCAGCTCGGCACTCGGCCAGGCCAGCGACAGGTCCGAACCCACTGACTTGGAGTCCATGACCACGTAGGCGCCGCCGTAGGCCTTGCGGGTGATGACCTGGATGCGGGGCACGGTGGCCTCGCAGTAGGCGTAGAGCAACTTGGCCCCGTGGCGAATGATTCCTCCGTACTCCTGATCGACCCCGGGGAGGAAGCCGGGTACGTCTACGAAGGTGATGATCGGCACGTTGAACGCGTCACACGTGCGAACGAATCGGGCCGCCTTCTCTGAGGCCTCGATATCGAGCACCCCGGCGAAATGCATGGGCTGGTTTCCCACCACGCCGACGCTGCGACCGTCGAGTCGCCCGAAGCCGCACACGATGTTGCCGGCCCAGGCCGAGTGGTACTCGAGGAAGTAGCCGTCGTCGAGCACCGTCTCAATAACGGTCCGCATGTCGTAGGGGACGTTGGCGCTGTCCGGCATGAGGTCGTTCAGCTCGGGACACAGGCGGTCACCGGGGTCATCAGTCTCGACGAGCGGGGCCTCCTCGAGGTTATTGGACGGCAGTTGGGCCAGTAGGGCCTTGACCTCGTCGAGCACTTCATGTTCGTCTTCACACACGAAGGTGGCCACGCCGGACTTCGTCGAGTGACTGCCGGCACCCCCAAGTTCCTCGAGGGTGACCTCCTCGCCGGTGACCGTCTTGACCACGTCGGGACCGGTGATGAACATGTGGGACTTCTCACGGACCATGAAGATGAAGTCAGTCATGGCCGGGCTATACACGGCTCCTCCGGCGCACGGGCCGAGGACCACGCTGATCTGCGGGATGACCCCCGAGGCCTGGACGTTTCGCCAGAAGATCCCGCCGTAACCGTCGAGGCTTACCACGCCCTCCTGGATACGGGCCCCAGCCCCGTCGTTGAGGCCGACGAACGGCGCGCCGACGCTGAGTGCCAGGTCCATGACCTTGTGGATCTTCTCGGCGAACACCTCGCCGAGCGCCCCGCCGAACACCGTAAAATCCTGGGAGAACAGGAAGACTTTGCGGCCGTCGATGGTGCCCCACCCGGTAATCACCCCGTCGGTGTAGGGCCGCTCCTCGATGCCGCTCTCATGCGCCCGATGGCGGGCCAGCATGTCGAGCTCGTGGAAGGACCCCGGGTCAAGCAGGTACTCGATCCGCTCGCGGGCCAACATCTTGCCCTTGTCGTGCTGGCGCTGAACGGCCCGCTCGGGGCCGGCGTGGATCGCCGACTCGCGGCGTTCGTTCAAACCGTCGAGACGTTCGGACATCGTGTGATCGGCCATGGTCGCCACAGGGTACAGAACGCGGTCGTCCTGTCCGAAAGCAGACCGGTACGGTCCGGTCATGGCCCTCGACAATGACGCCACGACGACAACCGGTAGGCCCCCATCTGGGAGGCGAGCTCTCGGCGTTTTCTGCGGTTCCCGTTCCGGCACCGACGACTCGGCGACCGACCTCGCCCGAGAGCTGGGTGGGGCCATGGCCGCAACCGGAATCGACCTCGTCTACGGGGGTTCGCGGATTGGGGTGATGGGTGCGTTGGCCGAGGCCGTGTTGGATGCCGGTGGCCGGATCATCGGTGTGATCCCGTCGGGCCTGTTCGGCGATGAGATGCCACATTGTCGCCTCACCGAGCGCATCGAGGTGGCGGACATGCATGAGCGAAAGCGCATCATGTACGCCCGATCCGACGCTTTCTGCTGCCTGCCCGGCGGGTACGGCACCCTCGAGGAGTTGTTCGAAGCAGCCACCTGGACCCAGCTGGGCCTCCACGATCGGCACAAGCCGGTTGCCCTGTTAGACGGAGGCGCACCCGGATCACCCGGCTACTGGTCCCTCCTCGAGGCGTTCCTGGACGCCATGGTGGATGCGGGTTACGCAAAGCCTGAGAACCGCGGCATCGTCAAGCGGGTGGAAACGGTGGCCGAGGTTCTCTCGCTGCTGGACTGAGACGGGTGCTGGCCGGGCTCGACTAAACCAGTTGCTACTGGTCAGGTGCGTTCGGCGGCCAGCCGACGGGCCCGTTCGGCAACACGGGGGGCGTCGATGTGGGCGCACACCGCCTCAAGGTGGTCGGCTGGGCCGGTCCACCGGAGGTCCTCCACGTCGTCCATGACCGGGGCATCGAGGTCCAGGGTGGCCAGATGCCGGTAGAGCTCGGCGTCGTCGCGCCGCTCGACCAACGTGGCAGCCAGCTTGGCGGCGCTCCGCACCGTGACATCCCAGTCCTCGGCGTCAGCCGGGATCGATTCGAGGTGGCCGTACCGGGCCAGCACGACCGAAGAGGACTTGGCACCCCAGCCAGGAAGACCGGGGATGCCGTCAGCGGTATCGCCGACCAGGGCCAGCCAGTCGGGTATCGAGGTCGGTTCGACGCCGAACTTTTCGACGACGCCCGCCTGGTCGTAGAGGACCTCCCGTCGACGGTCCAGTTGGGCAATGCCCGCCGCATCGTCAACCACCTGGGCGAGGTCCTTGTCCGGCGTGCAGATGTGCACGGCACTGACCCGAGGGTCGGCGCCGGCCCGTACCGCCGCGGCACCCATCGCGTCGTCGGCCTCGTGAGCCACCATGGCGAAGACAGTGAAGCCCGCCGCCTCCAGCACAGCCTCCAATAGCGGGAACTGAGCAAACAGCTCGGGAGGCGTTCCCTCGCCCGTCTTGTAGCCGTCGAACAGGTCGTTGCGGAACGACTCGACCACCCGGTCGGTCGCCACTCCCACGTGAGTAGCGCCGTCAGCCAGCAGACCAAGCATCGATCCCAGCACCCCCCGGGTGGCTGCTACCTCGACGCCCTCGGTCGTTACGTGGGACGGCACGGCGAAGTGGTACCGGAAGAGCTCGTAGGTGCCATCTACGAGATGGACGACCGGGATGCGGCCGGGATCGTTCACCGTCACCCCCCTACTCCTGAATCCCTTCCTGGACCAGTTCGATCAGGGTGCCAAACGATCCCTTGGGATGGACGAAGGCCACTGTCGTTCCTCGGGACCCCGGTCGGGGTTCAGGATCGATTGCGCGGCCGCCGGCGGCCACGATGGCAGCCAACGCCTCAGCGCAGTCGTCCACCCGGTAGCCGACATGGTGGATGCCCTCACCCCGCTTGGCCAAGAATGTGGTGATGGCCGAACCGGGTCGGGTCCCAGTGGTTAGTTGGAGATAGGACTCGCCGATCTTGAGGAGCGCTTCCTCGACACCATCAATCTCGACCACCTCCCGGTGGTGGACCTCGGCGCCGAAGGCCCGCTGGTGGTAGTCGATGGCCGCCTCAAGGTCATGAACGGCAATGGCCACATGGTCGATCTGGGTTAGCAGCACGAGGTGCCTCCTGTCTGGTTCGGTTTCCGGTTCGTCCTCAGGTGCCGAGGGTCGAAACAGCAACCCCGACCGTGGTAATCCACAGCGCTGTACTCCGTCCTGTGGACAGGACTGTGGATAACTTCCCCCTCCCAGCGGCCGGGCCTCGGACCCTCCGATCGGCCTCAATCTGGCTGTTTTGTGACGATCTGCGGGGCATTTTGGCCTGACTTGTCACAATCTTGTCAATGTTGTAACGTAACTGCAATAGTTGGGAACCACCCCTCCACCCAACTCGGAGACGGCCCCTCGGCGTGGCAAAGGCCCCCGGGGGGGCGTTTCCGTGTCGAAGGTCGTATGCCGGCCCCGTCATCCACCAGGTGTCCACAGGGCATCCAATCGGGGATCTGATACGGCGTCGACTGGTCCAGATAGCTGGGTTCACGACACAACACCGGCTCAAACCCCGTCCAGCCGACGACGACCCTCAAGCGCCCGGCCCAACGTGAGTTCGTCGGCGTACTCCAGATCGCCCCCCACTGGCAGCCCACTGGCGATCTTGGTGACCACCAAGCCCAATGGCCCCACGAGACGGGCCAGGTACATCGCGGTGGCCTCCCCTTCGATGTTCGGGTTAGTGGCCAGGATCACCTCAGCTACGCCCTCCGAGTCCAGCCTGGCCAGCAGTTCCCGGATCCGAAGCTGGTCGGGGCCGATCCCCTCGATGGGGCTGATGGCTCCGCCGAGTACGTGGTAACGACCACCGAACTCGCCCGTTCGTTCCACGGCAACGATGTCCCGAGGCTCCTCGACCACGCACAAGATCGATCCGTCGCGGCGATCGTCCGCGCACACCGGGCAGAGTTCAGCCTCAGCGATGTTGAAGCACCGATCACAAAATCGCACCCGATCCTTCATCTCGTCGATGGCCACCGTGAGTCGGGTGGTGTCCTCGACCGAGAGCTTCATCAGGTGGAAGGCCAGACGTTGAGCCGACTTGGGTCCGACGCCGGGCAGACGTCCCAACTCGTCGATCACCGCCTGGACGGCATCTGCGTACACCTCGACGACCCCGGTCCGGTCAGTCCGGCTCGACCAGGGCAGCCCCCGGGAACGCCTCGGTGAGTCGTTCCACGGCCGAACCCTCAGCCGCGTCCGCATCCACAAGGGCGGACAGGTCGACCTCATCATCAGCCTGGGGGGTCCGGGCTTCAGGAGTCGCCGTCTTTCCACCGGTCGGCATCCCATCAGAAGAGCCGTCATCGACCACCAGCCGGACGGAAAGCGTCGTCTGGAACCGGTCCGCCAAAACAGCCTCCAACTCGCCACGGAGGTCCTCGCAGCGCTTCCGATGTGGCTCGTTGGGTAGCCCCATCACCGCGGTGCCGTCCTCAACCGCGATGAACCGGCCAGCGGAGAAGCGTGCCCGACCCTTACGGCTCATCTGCTCAAGGAGGTCGCCAGCCCATGCCCCAGCAAGTTCCTCGAGGGGTGGAACAGACCCGCCGCCCACGGAGGCCACGGCGGGAGCCGCGACAGGGGCAGGTTCATCGGTGGGCGGAGGAGGGGGCGACGCGCTCGGCCGCGCCTCAGCGAGCCGAGCCCGTCCCTCAGCAGCCGGACCCGACACCGATCGCGATGCCGGCAGAGGCGGTAGAGACGGAGTTGCCGGTGGTTCTGGCGGTGCAGGTCGTCCTGGGGGTGCTGGGGGTGGAGGCGACGCAGAACCTGACGTCGGCGCTGAGGTCTCCGGCGGCAACCCACCTGTCGACTTCAGCGCCGACTCCAGGGTCGACTCGAGCCGTTCAATCCGACGAGTGAGAGCGGCGATGGTCGCGGAAGCATCGTCTGCTCCCTGGGCCGTGGTGGGAACCGCGCCCGCGCCAGTGGCCGCGCCGGCAGTCAGACGGACAAGGGCCACCTCCAAGTCAACCCGGGGGTCCGGCGAACGGCGCATGGCCACTAGCGCCGAGCCGAGGGCTTCGAGCGAACGGGTAATGACCACCGGGGTGACCTGCTCGGCGAACGCCTCGGCGCGAACACGGTCGGCCTCGGCCAACTGCGTGGCCGGCACCCCCATCGAGACCAGGAAGGCCTCCCGGAGGGCCGCCAGCAGCGCCTCACCGGTGACCCGGGGCTCTCGCCCCCGTGCAATACCTGCGGCGAGTGCCCCGAGGGCCGCACCAGCGTCACCGGCAGCCAGCGCAGCCAGCAGGGCATCGGTGGTGCTGTCGTCGTCGGTGACCCCGCCCGCCACCACGCGGTCCAGTGCCGACAAGGTGTCTCGCGCCGAGCCTCGCCCGGAACGCACGGCATGGGAGATACCCGCTTCGTCCACGTCGAGGCCGGCGTCGGCCACCACGTCACGGGCCAGTGCCTCGAGCTGTTCGGCCGGGAGGAGGTTCAACTCGAGGTGCTGGGAACGACTGCGGATGGTCTCGACCACCTTGTGGGGTTCGGTGGTAGCCAGTACGAACACCACGTGGTCGGGCGGTTCCTCCAGGGTCTTGAGGAGTGCGTTCTCGGCACCCGAGGTGAGCATGTGTACCTCGTCCAGCAGGTACACCTTGGTGCGTCCCGGAGTTCCCAAAGCCACCTTGGCCAGCAGTTCGCGCATGTCATCGACCTTGTTGTTGGACGCAGCGTCCAACTCGTGGAGGTCGAACGACGTCCCGGCGTTCACAGCCTCACAAGAGGCACACGCACAACACGGCTCACCAGCCTCGGGCTGGGTGCAGTTCAGTGCCTTGGCCAGGATCCGGGCAGCTGTTGTCTTCCCAGTGCCTCGGGGCCCGCTCAGCAGATAGGCATGTAGCACCCGCTCCCCGGCCACCGCATTTCGCAGGGCGGCCACCACGTGTTCCTGGCCCCGCATCTCAGCGAACCGCTGCGGTCGATACCGGCGGTAGAGGGAGGTGTAGGCCACGCGCCGACCCTACAACCGGGCGGTGACGGGACACTCTGGAAGGCCGCGCTAGCTCCACACCAGGGTCAGACAGGAGGGAATTCGGCGGAGGGAGTGGGATTCGAACCCACGGTGACGGTGAAGCCACACACGCGTTCCAGGCGTGCCGAATCGTCCGCTCTCGCATCCCTC
>Ga0208764_10000505_pt1 | contig 24881 bp, 21 predicted proteins | sample ETNtaG_18_FD_185762 | JGI IMG/M metagenome (GOLD analysis project Ga0208764, IMG submission 185762) | Marine microbial and viral communities from oxygen minimum zone, Eastern Pacific Ocean - ETNP201302SV91 (SPAdes) (version 2) | ecosystem: Environmental > Aquatic > Marine > Oceanic ... | reverse complement strand
ATTTATAAGGAGTTAATATTTTTAGTAAACATTTTTGTCTTTTTCCCAAACAACAGGATACTGTTTACTGTCAAGACGATTTCCATTTTCCAAATCAGGATTTCTTAGATCTTTGTGTGATCCCTTATCTGTAGAATAAACAACATCATTCCCTGTATATCTAACGGCATATCCTCTTCTTCTACGATTCTTGCTGATATTCCCAGTTGATCCATGAACCACAAGAGCATGAAAAGCTAAAAGATCACCCGGATTCATGTCAAAAGAAATAATGTCGTATTTATCACGATTTGATTCTATGTCGGGCATCTTTTCAAATTCTGGGTTTTGTTCATATGCTTTACTCGCACCAGGTGCAAAATGCTCAGGTTGATACCATTTCCCCCATTTGTGTGATTTACTAACAAATTCCATCGGTCCATTATTTCTTGATATTGGATCTAATGATGTCCAGAAAGATATAACAGGCCAGCCACGAATCGGCCAGTAAGGTTGATCATTATGCCATCTGATACAATTTTTTGTTTCGGGTTCCTTTACAAATAATTGATCGTAAAACAAATTTATTTTATTTGAATTTAATAACTGTGCAGCAAGATAAGGTAATGGAGATTTTGTGCAATAATCTTTTAGCCCTTGATAATGCTCCCAAATTCTCATGTTCCCGTGGAAGTTCCCTTTCCCATCTTCAGTTTTGTATGCATGAAAAAAAGGACCAGGTTTTTTGATATCCTCCTCAATTGCATCATGCAGTATTCTTTGCCACTTGTTATCGATCATGTTTTTGAGGAGAACGACCCCGTTCTTTTCAAAAATCGAAATATTTTCACTGTTTAATATAAAATCATTGTTCATAACTTTTTGAAATACTAGGTGAACGGCCAAGTTTCATAGTTTTACTTTTTGTCATAAAGAGGAACTAATACGTTTCATCATTCTTTCTATTTTTCAAATTCTAGTTTTAGTAGCTGGATTAATTATGATTTTAAAAAATTATATTTATTAAATTAAAATGAATTTTATTTAGCAATTACAATAATAAAAAAATGATCTTCACTTTAGCTTTATCTCCCTGACATGAGTTATCTTGGTAACTCACAGTGTTCCCTTAAGAAGAGTCTCTCAAGGTAGAGATTGATTGACTTATAATCTTTAACTAACTCCATTCTTCTAGCCCAGTTTAACGTATATCCAATGATTATGTCAGTAACAGTAAATCGGTTCTCAACAAAGTAGTCATTGTTCGCTAAATATTGATCTATGGAAGACGCTCCCTTTTTAAACATCTTTGCATTTTGAGGAATACAATCCGGAATACGTTCATCCTCTGGTAATACGAATGAATTCACTGCAGTACTCCATAGCCATGCTTCAAGTTCAGTGAAATTAAAAAGTACCCATTGATTATGAAGTGCCCTAGACCAAGTTCCAGTTTTTGCAATTAAATTAACTTCTTTCGCTTGATCTGCAATGTAATCACATATTGCTGAAGATTCAAAAAGTGGCCTTCCATCAATTAAAGCTGCGGGCATCTTCCCAAGAGGATGTATCTTTTTAAGTTCATTGCTTCTTAATAAAGATCTATCATCAATTGATTTATACTCAAGACCTGTTTCCTTTAATGTCCATCTGCACCTGAGGGATCTTGAGGTTCCCATTTCATAAAGAGTAATATCCATAATCGAATTAATTAGTTATGATTCTGATTGAAAAGTTTAAATAACAATTCATTATAGCTATGTCAACCTTCTCAAAGTCAATTTTTTAAAATATGTTTAAGCCTGCACTATAAAATTCATTTCGTGCTGCATTAATAATGACTGCAGGCGGCAAATTCTCCTATTGGTATGACTGCCATAATAGCTAAGATTCTCTAAAGATAGCCATCTAAAAAGCTTGAAGAAATCAAATTTATATGATCACTGATATTATTGACTATTGTGTGGTGGCCAGAGATTGACTAATATCTACAGTACCTTAACTCATCTTGCACTTATACCAAGTGTTAGCAAATAGTACTGAATATCAGGGCTGATAGACACCTATATGGACACCTAATATTTACCTTCGTGCGTGTAGTGATTTTTCTTACGGTTAATATTACCGACCTGGATTGAGGAGAGAAGGCTTGACTCTTATAGATCAAGTCAGGTGTAACTTGTCAACGGTCAAGCCTCAATGGAAAAGGTGAAGGGTCAAAGGTTGTGGTTTACTGAATTATGGAATTGTCAATTTTATTTTTGTTTTACCAAAAGCGGCATTAGACGTTTGGTCTTGAGGGTCCGTTGCCCCTTGTGTCCAGGTAAATGTACCAAATCCACTTGCTCCTTTGAATTTTCCCTCGCCACCCATTACATAAACATCACCTTCTCCGCTTTGCTCCGTTGGTGAACCAAAATCTGTGTATCTCAAAAAAAGAGTCCCTCCAGCCTTATGATAACTTCTACAAGTGCCATGGAAAGACCCTTTTCCGTCCAAACCAATTACCTGATTTGCCACACAATTCGAAGCACTGCTGAAATAATCACCGTCAATACGTCCTGTTTCAATACAATGCATATTGAACATCAAATGTAGTGGCATTTGACCCGTAAAGACGCCACCAGACACTTTTTGACTGCAAGTCCAATTCGAAGTCATGTTATGCCCATGGGAACCCGCATATATTTCAGATACAGTAATTAATGAAATCAAACCAATGCAGGCAATTGTTATAATAATGCGTTTCATCATAAATTCCTTTCTTGAGATGGTTAAAAAATCCAAGGTTATTGCATTTTAGCCAACCTAACCTTAATTGAGCAATAGTTATAATCACATCCAAAACATTTTTCAAGATATTTATCAGGTTCCTTAAGTCTTTAAATTATTTAGACTGAAGATTGTTAAGGAAGGTAAAAGGAAAGGACGGTGGGGGTCTTACTGTGAAGAATTAGTGGTACCAACTGAGGAAGCATATAGGCATAAATGAGTCTAACTACTTTATGTATCAATGGGCGTGGCCTGTGTGTTGCCCACCCACATTTATCATCAAGCTCTTCCATCTCCTGCATTTCAATTAAGCCCGTGTACAGAACCATCATTAACCTGACTGATGCTCATACCTGTCACTTTAGTTTCTAAACTATACTATGCAAGGGACTTGGTAAACGGTCTGACAACCTGACAATGTAACTACAGTCATAGCAACCGGTAATTAGGCTCAGCATCAGTCAAAATTCCAGATAAAAGAAAGATAGAAATAAACGTTTTGGTTTGTGGAAAGATCCAATTCATTTTGGTTTTAGGGTGATTTGATTGAAATCGGATCCAGATCAGGTTTGGGAAGGTTCAGAGCCTTTACCGCAGATTTTCCCGCTTCTGTGATGCCCCCGATGTAGATGGGTTCTGTTTCACCCGGAACTAGAGTGGCCTGGGAGCCAGGGTTCCATTTGACAAAGAAATCGGTGAAATCTTTCTGAGCGGCATAGGAGGTACAGAGCATGAAGCGGTCGTTGACATTAAGATCCTGACCATAACATTTGTTGGCTCCCTTGAGTTGAATCGCAGGATCATTCTCGTTTCTGGCCATGCGGTGCATAAATTTGAAGAGATTCCAGCCTTTCATCCCATCCGTCTGATCATACCATGAGGGTAAAGAACCACTATACCAGTCGTTGATGTTGAATTTCTTTTCCGCCCAGATTTTTATCTGTGCAAACATCAGCAATCTAATCCCCCCACCAACGGCTCCCCAAACATGTCCGGTTTCAGCCTCGATTTGATCTTTTACGATCCTCAGACTTCTCTCCACGCGGTTCATTTTTTTGAGATACTTATCCTGCATGTAGAGGCCTAACAGGTTGTTGACCACCTCTCCTGCACCATTAATGGCAAAGGGAGATTCGGCAGCGTTGTGACCAACCTCATGCCACAAAGTCCAATTGTTCAATGGATTTTGAGCAATCTTGGTACTTTCCTGGTCAAAATTGACCCACATCACTGGGTAACCGGAATGGGCCCCTCCACAGGAAATTGCTCTATCATTGACGAGACGATGCTTGTGATTTGGGATCGAGGAATCGGTACTTTTTCTGTTCAGGTTTCCATCAGCATCCTCATCTCGAGCATAAAAATCGTTGAGATCTGCTGAAAATGTATCGAGTTCTTCCGCAAACTTCTTGACGTCCCCATTGTAATTGGTGGCCTGGAGGTTTTTCTTGGCGGAGGTGTAAATGAAAGTTTTCGATTCTATCTCTCCAAGGGGTGCCGGTGAATCCTTAGGATTAACCCATGATCCAGTTCCATCTGGGGATAGTTTGTACCATGGAGCTTTCACCGTGTTACTCAAGGTGAGGGTGATGCTGTCCTCACCGGTTGACACATAAATCAAGCCTCCATAGGGGACAGTGTATGTATTGCTTTGGTTTATGGCTCCCTTATTTAAAGTGAACCTTTTGCTGATTCGAGGGGGGCGTTGCATGGATTTTTCATGTTTTTCCAAGTTTGTCAGGTCGTCATTCAAACCGATGATGATGGTGACAGGCTGATCCGAATCGACGCTTGCCGTGAACTCCTGATGGGCAACAGCCCATTGTCCCGTAGTTTGAAGATTTCCTGTTCCTGCACCGGCACCGTTACCAGTAAAATTCAATACTATATTACCTCCTCCTCCAGATTTTGAAGTCGGTTCTCCTGGATAGACACGCAGGTCGACTTTGATGTTTAAGTCCCAGTAGGATCGTCCCAGCATCAGACGGGTAAGGGGCTTTTCCTTGAAATGGATGGGGTAACTAGGATTCATCATGTTTTCATAATTACCGGATCCGTAAATCATGTTGTTATCCTGCAATTCCTTTTTCAGTGATGCCGGACAAGTGGTATTGCCGCCGTGCTGATCATTGGAGTAACAATTCAAGAATTCGGTAAAGACTTTGAAACCCAGTTCGTCTTCCTTACTGGAATCGTAAGAGAACTGAAGGGTGTTCCATAACCAGACCGTCATGTTTTTGTAAATCCGGTGGACATCGACTCCGCTGAGGCGAGTGCCCTTTTTCCCTTTGGTGCGAAAATACATTTCATGTTGATAAAGCCGTTGGATGTTGGTTCCCAAATCACCTGCTTTGATCATGGCTTTTGCGGTTTCCTCGCTTAAGGCAAGTTCGGTGTATTTGGGAACATTGTAGTCCCCCCAAACATCAATCCCGTTGGTAGGACGGTATTCCAGACAATTGATTTCATAATGGTAAGTGCTGTTATCACATTCCTTGTAAGCAGGTGTTCCATCCGATTTAAGAAAATCAGGATGATACAATATGGCCCGCTTCTGAGTTTCCAAATCAGCTTGGCCGCGATCTTCAACAAAAGCATAGACGGTTGTATTGTCATTATATTTTTCCTGCGTGATCTGCCAATCTTCCGCAGAATCCTTGTTTTCAATCTTCCAACTGGCCACCCCAAGGGATGGTTTGTAAATTCCAGCGGGAAGATTTCTTTCCAGATATTCCCAGGTGACTGTTCCATTATCATGAATCTTGTATGAAGGAATCGGTTTTTCAACATCTGGGATATTTCCATATATATCTTCGAAGGGGGTGTATTTTTCAATGAACCATATCCCTTTTGAATGAATCGAACGGGGCCTGATGTTGGCTCCCCATATTCTTTCGCTTTTAGGGCCGTTCCCGTTTAGGACTACGGTGTCTGGATGTCCTACAGCAAGCCCGGCGCTATCCAATAGACGGCCAATAGGTTCCGGATTCCATTGACTTAATTTACAATCCCAAAGCCCATAACCCGAATCACAGGTATTCACAGCAATGGATTCCATGATCAGTATGCTCCCCCCGCTACCAACATATTTTATCAAATCACTTATATCATCTTCGGTCAGTTTTGCCTTGTTGACATCCGCGCTCATCGGGATGGAATAGGAATTTCCAATCTCTGAATATTCAAATCCATTTAGAATCAGGAGAGGATAATCACTGACTTTCAGACCATTGAACTGTCCCGACTGCAACTGCACGGTATTGGCGTTGAATGCAGTCTTATTGATCACATAAGCAGCTTTATTTCCCATTTGTTGGGTATCATTTTTAAAATAAACATAAGGAATGTTCGTCCCAATATTAACGGCTTGACTGCTATTTTCAAGGTTGATTCCAGTCAGGTATCTCAGAGTGTTTTGAAAGAAATACTTCATATCGCTGGAATCATTGTCATTCTTGCAAGCACCAGTGGCATCGACCTGACCATCCCAAATGTAGTCGTTGGGGCAGACCAGAATGCTGTTGTATCGTGAATTCCCCATCATCATTACCTTGCCCTGTCCGATTTCTCCGATTGAAATGAATGGCAGATTGAATGTCGCAATCGAACCACTTACATTATCTGGTATGACTTTTGAGGGAGATTCTGTAATGAAACCCAGGCCAAGCTCGTCGAAGGCCGCTTTTTCTCCAAAGGGAATCCAGTAATTCACATCATTCCTGGCCATCATGATGGGGAATGCGGCATTGGAAACATAAACCACGGGTTGGGCTCGTGCATTTCCTCTGTGCGAACCCGTATTCCAACCCCAGAGTCGCATGGCATCATGGAAAACATGGAATCGGCTCACCGGTTTCCAGCCGGAAGTGATCCCCCAGAGTTTTTTGACCTCCCCCAAAACAGTGGCTGAATCATCTGCCGTGGTTTTGGTGGCACTGCGAAAGGTCAGACGAACATTTCCTCTTGCAGACCTCGATGATGAATTCGATGCACTGATCGTCTGGTCAATGGTTTTTGCTTCACCTTCCTCAAACTGTTTTAGGAATTCTCCTGCAATCGACTGCTGAGTCGATCCCAAATCAAGGATGGTATCTTCCGACAACGAGAGTTTGATGATTTCATTGATGACGTTGGGATATTTTGCAAAGGTTTGCTTGACAACGTCAGGAACCTTGATTTTGCTTCCGGAGATCTGCCCAAATCTTTGGATCAGTCTTTCAACGTTACGTCCGAAATGACCTGACCCTAGGTCACTAAGTTTGAAGTCAGTCTTGTTTCCCCGGACTTTTCCCAATTCGAAGGTATCGATTCCAAAAATGATTTCCTCACCCCACGAAAATTTGAATTCACCATTTTCGTTGGTTTTTCCCCGGCTGGAGGGAGTGTAATATTCGATCCCTTCGACTTTTCTGCTCAGGTTATCCGTTAAGACCCCTGTGGTGATGATCACTTTGGTAGGTGTATAGATCAAATTTTCCTCGGCATTCACCGAAATAAAATCCGATTTGAAACTTGTGGAAGCCCCTGCTGTCAGGGCTTCATCGAGTTTGGTTTCATGGGTCGAGGGAGCCGTGTTGGTTTTTTTGTCTGCATCGGCCTGATCCATAAGCTGTGCGAATTCGTCGGAACTGATTCCAAGATCATTCTTGTAATAGTTGACGAAACTCAATTCCTCTGACTTGGTTAATTGGAAGACCACAATCTGATCTTCGATCTTTGCCATCGTTTTGATCAGCGACACCGCATTGGCAGATCGAGTCTCCTGATTCACAAATTGATCGGCATCACGAATCTGCAATCCCTGGTCTGGAGTTTTTTTCTGTACACCTGTGAACGTAGCCAAAGTCAGGTCTTTGAACAGGCAGTTCACAGTTTCTCCAACCTTTGGGATGAATTCATTGGCAGACTTGCCATTGCAAAGGACCGTGGCGCCAAAGGCGTTCAACTCGTCCAGCATAAAGCCTTTGGTCAGATCCTCCCCCAGCGATGACGTGCTTTCTCCGTTAGAAGATGAAGTTGAATTCTCTTTCGATGAAGTTGAATTATCTTTCTTGGCACAGCCAAAAAATAAGATGGGTATTAATATAAAATATAATATTTTCATCGTAGTAAGCATTTTCCAAAGATTGTTGGTGAACATTTGTCAAACGGAGATTTTATTAAATAAAAGCGAATATTATAAAGTAAAATCAAGAAGGGTCAAGAGATAGTTGCAGGGCTTCAGTGGCTTATTTTGCTTCAGTAACAGGTTGATAAATCGAGAGAATGGGGTTTAGAGGCGATCTGCCCACCCCTCAGATCTCATGCATCACCAAGACAAGCCTGTGCACAGCACCTCATCAGGAACTTGACTGATGCTCAGGCCTGTACGCTCTAAATCACAGACAGTATTACCGGGCGAGTGACAAGGCTTGGCTGAGAAGAGTTTCGATATCATTGACTGTAGCAGGGATAGGATTGGTTTTCGTTGCTGCATCGGAATGGGCCTTCTGCGCAATCTCGCCAATCTGATCCTCGCGAACATTGAGCGCAGCGAGGTCGCTCGGGATATCAAGTTCATTTAATAGCGATACGACTGCGTCATAGAGATGATCGAAGTCATGTCTCCTAAGTCCAATGGACTGGCTGATTAAGGTTGTTTTAGCACCAAGGCCCTTTTCGTTGTATTTTAGGACCAACGGAAGCAGCACCGCATTGGTCAATCCATGATGCGTGTCACAGACTGCACCGACCATGTGACTCATGGCATGAACAAGTCCTAGACCTTTCAAGAAAGATATACCTGCCATGCAGGATGCGACAAGCATTGCACCACGGGATTCTAGATTTCCTCCATCTTTAACAACAACAGGCAAATGTCGGGATATCATTCGTATCGATTCCAGAGCCAATCCGTCGCAAAGAGGGTGCCATTGCGGGACAGATAAAGCCTCTATGGCATGAACCAAGGCATCACACCCAGTCCAAGCAGTAAGAGTTTTAGGTAGCCCTAGTGTCAATTCGGGATCAAGTATAGTGGTGACTGGTTTCTGTTCCGGGTGCCAGACGCATCTTTTTACGCCTCTTGTTGTGTCGGTTACCATTGCTGTGCTTTCTGTTTCAGCGCCTGTGCCTGCGGTCGTTGGTATACAGATCAGTTTAGGAAAGTTTGTGGAGCCACCTAGGTCCGGCACGGGTTTATCGTAGTCGAAATCCCAAAGATCACATTGATAATAGGCTACCAGGCTGATTGCCTTGCCAGCGTCCATCCCACTACCACCACCAATAGCAATCACCGCATCGTGGCCACCTTCCAGGAAAGCCTCCCGCCCGGCGATAATATTCTGATCCGTGGGATTTGGTGATACCTGACTAAAAACCACCTCTTTAAAGCCACTGTCAGATACTGATTCAAGTGCTTGAGTAATGAGTGATAGATCACGACTACCATGGTCAGTCACGATCAACGGAGCCTTGATACCATTTTCCAAACATACTGCCCCCAATTCCTGGATACGGCCCGGGCCATACCGGATTGGAATTGGGAATGTCCAGTCAGCTGTGGTCAAGAATTCAGACACATCGGTTTGCGAGTTATAGTTGTCCTATATATGTGATACGCTGGGGTAAATTATATATAATAAATACCATTATTTGGAAGATTTTACAAGAATGTGGAGATTTTACTTGTAGTGTGTTTGACTGTGAAGAATTAGTGCGGGTTGCTAACAGGAGAAGGTTGTTGGTCTTGGGGCAAAATCTGCAAATAATTTAGGTGTAAAAGGCAAAAACTAAATGGCAAAACATACTTTAGTGTATACTTTAATGTATCATGAAGGATACTTGACCTGATCTTCTTTCAAATTATCAGGTACTTTATACGAAAAAATTCGGGAGATTTATTTATGTGGAAGAAAAGAGCTTGGGAAATACTTGAAATCAACGATGAACATGATAAGCAAGGTAAAGTATTTCATTATTTTATTTCGATTTTAATAAGCTTAAATGTTATTGCAATAATTCTGGAAACAGAGAAGAGCATTTATGATGGTAACGAATTATATTTTAGAAATTTTGAAATCTTTTCGATTATTATCTTCACCTCGGAATATTTATTTAGGGTGTGGGCTTGTGTTTCATCTGAAAAATTTAGACAACCAATTATTGGGAGGTTCAAGTATATTTCCTCTCCAATGGCATTGATTGACCTTATTGCCATTGCTCCATTCTACATGTTTTTTTTAACCACAGACACACGAATTTTAAGAATTTTGAGATTTCTAAGGATGTTTAGAGGAACTAGTCATTTTAAGCATGGAAAAACTTTCGAGCTTATAATTAATACAATTCATAAGAAAAGGTCGGAGTTGTTTTCTGCATTGATCTTGATGTTTGGCCTATTATTGATTTGTGCGACAGGATTGTATTACGTAGAAAATGAAGCCCAACCAGAAAAATTTTCCAGTATCCCATCAGCCATGTGGTGGGCAGTATCAACTTTGACGACAGTAGGTTACGGTGACATGACTCCAATTACTTCTCTAGGAAAAATCTTAGGATCTATATCTGCAATTTTCGGGATTGGGTTTTTTGCTTTGCCTGCAGCTTTATTGGCAACAGGTTTTTCAGATGAAATGGAAAAAGAAAAAAAATATTGTCCTAATTGTGGAGAGAAATTGTAAGTTGCTTAGACTTACAGGGGAGTGTTACTGGAATAAACCATTAACTAAAATCTGGAGGATTTTACAACAAATGTGAATATTATCTAGTGAGGTGTCTAAATGTTAACAATTAGCGGTTTTTTACTCGCAGTTAGCAGTCATAATTCTTATTGCAAATTCAATTCATAAAACGATTTGATTCTTCATCTTGACTCCTATTTTTTACTTAACTGAGATCGAGTTAGCAAAAACTTAGTTGGTTTAGAAGCATCTGCTTTATTCATTAAAAATTTAATTTAATAATATTAGTTAGTATAAATTTTTTGTGTCGACATTTAAATGAATTGGCAAATAAATATTTTATTAGTTTTGTAAACCAATAATCTACATTTTACTATAATATTTTTGTTTTCTAAGCTTCTTTAATTTCAAAAGGAATGACAGCATCTGTCATCCAGCAATTTTTGAACTGCTTTCCTTGTTGAATTGATAGTAAAAAGCGAAAGCCTTTGCGGTATCCTTTTGAGGTCGTAATTATTACGTCCTGAATGGCCTTATTACCCTCTACCTTTATTTCAAGATAATTAGCATCAAGGTGATTAAGCAAAGGGCTGTAGGAAATATTCTTAACAAGCATTATAAAATTACTTAACGGCCCAGTCTGAAGTTTATTTTGAGGAGAAGCAAAACGGAATGTGACTTCAATACCATAATCAGATGCACCATTTTGTTGCATTGCCAAGAGTTGAATAGCTACTACCTTGTTTGGTTTCAGTCCCGGATCAGGGTAAGCTTGATTTATATTTATGAAGCCCCAAGCGTTAAAAGATAAAAAAAATATGCATACTATAGAAACAGTTTGTTTAAACATATAATTCATATATTTCCCAATAATAAGTTTTATTTTGAATAATCACCAATCACCACATTATTATGGAGATATAACATATTTTCTAGATAGGAGACATTATATATTTTTCACTTTGAAGTCAAGTTGGAGAAACCTGATTTTAATCATACCCTGTGAGTGCCCCCACTAATTCTTGATAGTTAAAAAATTTCCCAAAGATTGTCTCTCAGTAATAGTACCAAATCCGAATCAAAGTATAATTCAGGCCATCTGTGCATAATTCACCAGATTCTCCACCGAGTCATTTCCGCCACACATCAATAAAACCAGATGGTCATCTGGGCCAAACCTGTCTTTGATAGTCTGAGCAGCAGCCAACGTACAGGATGCAGCCAATTCGGGCAGCACCTTCGCTCTTTCAAGAATAAGACGTTGTGCATCAATAGCCTGTTTATCACTGACAATGAGCAATTCTTCTAGATGTTCCTGTGCAATAGTAAGCGCATCCTGAGCAACAAATGGTGCACCAAGTGTCTTCGCTAATGAAGTTGGCGTGATGTTGACGACTTCCCCGGCATCCATGGCTGTTTTCATCGTGGCAGCCCCCTCAGTTTCCACACCCCATACACGAACTTGCGGGTTCAAACCCTTGATAGCAACTGTGTTTCCACTAATCAGTCCACCACCGCCGATACTGATAACGAGGTCAGTTATTTCTGGAAGGTCTTCGAAAATTTCCAGTGCGACAGTACCAGCCCCGGCCATCTGATGGGGATTATCAAATGGATGTAAAGCGGCGCGGCCTTGATCAGCTAAATCATTGTATCGGATAAATGCAGTCTGAATATCGGGTGACAAGTCAATGGTTGCCGAGTAACCACGGGTCGCGTCTAAATAATTCTGTGGCGTACCTTCTGCCATACAAATAATAGCATCCACACCCAAAATGCGACTGGCATAAGCAACTCCCTGTGCGAAATTTCCACCACTGATGGCCACCACCCCTTTATCTAGCGCATCCTTGCCTCTTGCCAACATCTGGTTAAAGGCTCCACGTGGCTTGAACGACCCCGTTTTCTGGAACATTTCCATCTTCAGATAGACATTAGTCCCCAACCTTGTACTCAGGGTCTCACTTTTCCATAAGGGCGTCCGCCATACATACGACGAAATCTCTACCGCAGCTGCTTTCACATCATTGAGTGTTATCATGTTTGTTTTAGAGGTCGGTTATTGTTTTATACAGGGTGAATCGTATGTATTAGTCTCATGGGTTCAATTGTGACAGGTATAGAAGAACCCCATGTATAACAACATTTTCATCGTTTTTCAAGGTTGTTCAGAGTACGCTAATTTTTTTCCACCCCATCATCTCCTTTGTGAGAAAATCCACACCTACATTCACTAAAACTCATCTTGCCACTTATACCAAGTGTTACCAAATAGTACTGAATATCAGGGCTGATAGACACCTATATGGACACCTAAATCCTCCCTCAGGATTCCTGTGTATAATATGTTGGTTTCTTTGTGGAGGAGTGTCTGACTGTGAAGAATTAGTGGAGAATCACATGCTAGAGTAATACGGGCTTTGAATCTACCCTATAATCCTATATTCCTTAAGAAATGGATTTTCTAGAAATTATTTTCAATTTTTTAATTTTCAGCCAATGCTTTCCTAAGTAAAGGAACGATTTGACTCTCATCTGTGGTTTCAATAATTTTAATATCCTCACCTTGATATTTTCGTACTAATTCCCGGTACTGTTCAAATCCCCAACCATTTGTATGTTCACTACTACCTGGAATAGGAGATTTTGATGCATTATATCTACATGCTCCTGGTGCAAAGTGAACAACTGACCACTTTTTTCTCTGTAATTCTCTGATAAAATCATCATCATTTGTAACTGCAACCATTTCAGGCATACCCAATATTGGGGGTATTAGCTCAACGGCACGTCTACCCATTTCTGGGTCGCACCCTCTTGCAAGAATACTCTTGTTCGAGTTATCGTCTACCTGAGTGGAACCTATCCCATCCCTAATATCGTTTATTAATTTATCTCTTAAATGCATTAACTTATTTAGTTTAGACTTACTTTCGTTGATTATAAGAATCTATAGTTTAGCATAAATCGTTTCGTTTTCCTAAAAGGTCAGGTTCTACTTGGAAGATTTTTAAGAAATAGTATAAGTCTAGTAATGGGATTTTACTTGGAGGGTGTCTGACTGTGAAGAATTAGTGGGGGCATCTAGGAAGAAATGAGACTAACTACTTTATGTATTGATGGATGGACCGGATGTTTGTCGACTGGGGTGCATATGGATCAATTACCCATACTATCAGGTGGACCACTTTTTCGAAGGAGGAGCAATAATTATTTTTGAGTCTGTGACACGATATATTCTACTGCAGCTTTTATTTCTTCATCTGTACAATCATCACAGCCACCTTTAGGATCCATCCCTCCCTCAGTACCTTTAATAGCTGCATCAACTAATTCAGGAATATCTTTGCGTAAAAACTCTTCCCATTCATTTTTAACTCCTAGCTTTGGGGCTCCAGACAGCCAGCCCCAGAAACCTCCATCATGACAATCAGCACATACACTTTGGTAAATTTTTTGGCCCGTTGATTGACTACCTGTAGCCCAACAAATCTGTGCGTAGATGAAGAATACTGATATTAACAAGTATTTTTTCATATTAGTCTACTGAGAATATTTCCATTTTTACTTGGTAGAACCTGTCCATCATCCGATCAACGTTAAATTTTGGGGCATTATTGTTGGGATTTAACAGAGTTGTCATTCGTTATTAAAGTAATTCTTGGCAGTTTTTTAATTTCTCAATATTAATCAGTTTTTCATACATGGATTTAGTTTCAAATTTAATATTTGAAAATTCCACGCAAGAGTTAAACTTTTTATAAAGCATATTTCTCGGTAGTGGGTCTATAGATGAACCCAATGGAGCTCCTACAAACTTCTCATGACTCTCACCATTCTTTGTGAAAAGTTCTACATTTGACCACTCAGGGCAAATTTTCCTAGTTGGTTTAATGCGCTTCGGAAGCTTACTCACATTCATACTAACTTTATTGATTAAATTTCTAATATCTGGGTCCAAAATGTACTCAGAACTTAAATGTTCTAATTTTATATCTCTGTATTTTAGCATTAAGGCAATTGAAAATTCTAAACTAAATTGTGCTTCTTTTGCTGTTCTTGGTTTATGAAAAGTAAGATTTGAAGCTATGATTGGGGGTACAGTACAAATAATTTTATCTATATTTTCAATGGGGATATTTTTAGACTCTATAATCGATTTTATTCCATCAGCTGCTGCATGGCTTGCATAGCAGACAGGGTATTTTTTTATATCCACTCCAGGGGTTAATAAACTAAATTCTTTGCCAATGTTATTGATATGAGAATGCTCAAAAGCTTTATCGTTAAGGATGGAAATTATTCCATTCCTATCCTCAAAAACATCTAAAGGCCCTGTTGAGCCTTCCATCGCTAATAAATTTGCAATTACCCCACTCTCTGCCGCTCGCCCGCAATAATAATGCTTTGCATCTGTTCCACGAACGGCTCGAATTGACCCGACACCAGAAATTGCCAATGAAAGAGCATTTTCAATTTCTCTGATGTTAGTATTTGCTAAAGAAGCAACGCCTGCCGCACTGCCAACTGAGCCAAGAACTGAAGTTGTCCACCAGCCCTTATCATAAATACTATTTGAAAAAGCCTTTGCAACGGCAAACTCTATCTCTAACCCAACTATAAAGCTTTTTAATAAATCTAGACCGGATAGAGCTTTGTGCTGAGCAAAGGCTAGAACAGCAGGGAAAACGACAGCTGAACCATGCACTACGCCAGCGTAACAATTATCATCAAACTCTAAGGAATGAGCCGATGCTCCATTGACAAAAGCAGCACCTGAAGGATTAAAGGATTTTTTTCGGCCAATTACATTGCAATTCCCTGATGAGTAAATTTCTGATGCCACATCAAAGATTGAGTGCATAGAATCTGTACAAGATCCGGCTAAAATAGCTCCTGAAACATCAACAATTAATTCTTTAGCGATGCTCATAACCTTTTCAGGAAATGGAATCGAGTTTAATTCAATAATTCCATTTGCAAGTTTTTCTACTACTAGCTTCGCAGGTTTCATTAATTTTCCTGCACAGTGAATGATTAGAATTAAAATCCAAGTTTCATGTGGATTATTTTTTAAAATATCCAGCCCTTACAGCGGAGCCAATCAAATTGCATATGAATCTTCCAGCGGTGATAGCCGTTATCCCGTTAACATCCTTCTTTGGAGTTATTTCTACAATATCCATTCCCAACACCTTGCCTTTATTTACTAGCCCTTGTATTAAGGTTCTCATCTGAGAGTAATTTACACCCCCTGGAGCGGGCCCAGCAACTGCAGGCATGATAGTGGGATCAACTCCATCAGCGTCAATAGTGAGGTAATAATTTTGACCGTCTGGTATTCGGTCTAGAATAGCTTTCATTCCAACTTCCTGAAGTTCTATGTCTGTAATTAATTTAGCGCCATAGTCTAGAGCTGCTTGAGTATCTTCTGGTCTTGCACTACCGGCTGAACGAAGACCAATCTGAAAAATTTGGTTGATATGATCCATTTCCGAAGCTCTTCTAATAACATTTGAGAGACCGTCGCGCACACCATGAAAAACATCTCTCCAATCAATATGGGCGTCTACTTGTACTAGAGTAATGGGTCCATGATCCTCAAAAGCCCTAAAAACTGGAATAGGAATCGCATGATCACCACCAAGAATTATGGGCATAGCTCCAGCAGACAGAATTTTTCTCATTGCCTGCTCAGAACGATTATGATTTCCTGCTATGTCTTTGGCTACTCCTATAACATCTCCACAATCAACAACTTTAATATCTTCCCCATTTAAAAGGGTGCCTCCTATATCGAAATCATACCTGTCAAGGTCTCGCAAAGCTCTTTCACAATATCTCCTGACATGTGTTGGAGCAGTACTTTGATCATTACTAGCTTCACCCATAGAATATGGGTCCCCAAAAGGTATACCCAGTAATGCAATATCAGCTTCGAAATTATCTAAATCAGTTACTATTGGAAAATCGTGAAAACTTTGATATTCTTTTTTTGGTGGTGCGGTAAGCTTTTCTGTCATAATATTTCCTTTTTTATTTTATTTTTTTTAATAGAATTGAAATTTGTCTAGTGTTTAAAAGAGGTAAGATCCAGTTTTTTTAAAAACATCTTTAATCGCTTGGTTTTAGGCATCGTAAGTATTTTTTTTGGACTTCCCTCTTCGATGATTTCACCACCATCCATAAATAATAATCGATCACCAAATTCAGAAGCAAAGCCTAGTTCATGAGTAACTATTAACATTGTCATCCCATTATTTACTAGTCGCTTTAAGACTATTAAAACCTCACCTACAAGTTCAGGGTCTAGTGCAGATGTTGGCTCGTCAAGTAGCATTAATATAGGGTCCATAGCCAATGCCCGGGCTATAGCCAGCCTTTGCTTTTGTCCCCCTGAAAGATGATCTGGCCATTCGTCTATTTTGTTATGTAAGCTGACTTCATCTAAAATCTTTAAAGCCTTAGATTCAGCATTAGCTTTATTTCTTTTAGCTACCACCAATTGCGGCCTAACTACATTTTCTAAAACGTTTAAATGAGGCCAAACATTGAACTGTTGAAAAACCATGCCCATTTTTGCGCGCAAATTATTCAATAATTTCGCTTCCTTGATAGTCAATTTAGAGGAGGAGGACCCAACTAAGTTGCCTTCTAACCAAACTTCACCTTTATCTGGAGGTGTGAGCCAATTTACCGCTCTCAATAGAGTACTTTTTCCACAGCCACTTGGCCCAATTATAAAAATCACTTCCCCTTTTGATACATTTAAAGAAACATTATTTAACGCCGTAATATTGTCAAATGTTTTGTAAAGCCCTTTAAGCTCGAGGAAATTTGATGTCATTTTATACTTGTACTTTTTTTCAAAGTTGTACTTGAATTACCGATAGAACCAGCCTTCCTATTCTTTTTAGTATTTTGTTCAAACTTTCTCATTATCGTTGCAATAGTTTCATTTAAAGCCCAATACAGAAGTGCAACCATTATAAAAACTTCGAAAGGCCTAAATGTCTCTCCCTGAACCATCAACCCAGTCATAGTTAGTTCGTGAACTGTAATAGTGGATAATATAGCGGATTCTTTTATAAGAGTAAGGGTTTGATTAGTTAAAGGCGGAATGACTATTGATAAAGTCTGTGGTAAAATGACATTCCTCATCGCTTGCCAATCAGTCATCCCAATAGCTCTAGCGCTCTCTAGTTGACCTTTTGGCACTGCATCTATGCCCGCTCTAATAATTTCTGCAAAATATGCACTACCAAAAGCAGCTAGGGCAAGAACACCTATATATTCTGCCGAAAGCCTGAGACCATAAAAAGGCAAAACATAATAAAATAAAAAAACTTGTATGATGAAAGGCGTATTTCGAAATAATTCGATAAAACTTGTTGATAAAAAACTTATAATCACGAAATTAGATCTTCGTCCAAGAGCCAAAAACAATCCTAGGGGTATACCCAATGCGATTGCACAAACAACAATTTTTATAGTAAGCCAGAAGCCTATTAAGAGTATCGGCGCATAGTCAAAAAATATCTGATACTCTAGCATATCTTTATCTAGCTCTTTTTACTATAAATCTGCTTTCTAAAAAGACAGAACTCCGACTAACGACAAAACACATTAAAAAATAAATAACAAAAGTACCGCTTAAGACCTCGACTGGGTGATAATTTGCACTGTAGATTTGTTGTGAAACTCGCATTAATTCAACAACAGTGATCATGGATAGTAAAGCTGTGGCTTTTAGAACCATAGTAAATTCATTCACTAATGGTGGAATGGAAGTTATGAATGTCTGAGGAAGAATTATTTTTCTCCACAAAGCATAGCCTGAAATTCCAAGTGATTTCGCTGCCTCAAATTGACCAATTGGCACAGAGGCTAATCCACCTCTTAAAATTTCTGTGACAAATGCCGCACTGTTTAAAGTTATCGCTAGAATACCTGCTGTAAACGGTCCGAGATTTAGACCAAAAACTGGAAGGACATAGTACACAAGAAAAATTTGAACCAGTATTGGTGTTCCTCTTATGAAACTAATATAAAAGGCTAGTATAGAATTAAAAATTTTTGAATTAAGTGAGGTCCTTGCGACCGTTATTGTCGTCGCAAGAAGAACGCTCAAAGTAAAGCCTAAAATTGCAACCTGCAGGGTAATGAATGCACCTTCTAAAAGTCTGGGAATAGCATCAAAGGTGTAGCTTATATCAAATTTCACTTTATTCAAGCAGGTTTGGTATTAAAATCGCAGGATTGCCTGTTGCCCTTTAAGACAATCCTACGAATTTTTTAGCTAAAGCGCGCCCTCAGGTAGATGACCGTAACTTGGAATAGGCATCCTAAAACCGAACCATTTGTCTTGACTTTTATCTATTAGACCCTTATCGCGCATTTCAAGTATTTTTAAGCTTATATAATTTCTCAAATCAGTATCTTCCGGTCTTGTAACCCATGCCATATAGGTTTTGTCAGTAATTGGACCAACTAATTTAAATACTCCTTTTTGCTTTTTTGCAACAACAGCCAAGTTTGGAACAGTTTGTGTCTGAGCATCACAGGTTCCATTTGCAAGAGCTAAAGTTGCCTCTGGATGAGCGGTAAATAATTTTAGCTCTTTAAAACCCTTTAAACCTCTAGACTTCATATCCTCTTGCCATTCTTTGGTAGCTTTTTCGCTTCCAGATGCAAGTTGAGTACATACAACCTTACCTGACAAGTCATCTGGGGTGTTTATTGAAGCATCACCACTACGTTTCATAACCCAGTTAGTGCCTTCAGCTATAGGGACAGTAAAAGCGTATTTTTTTGCTCTTTCGGCACGGATACTCACACTAGTAGCAACAAAATCAAATTTGCCTGCTAAAACACCAGGAAGAATTCCTTGCCAAGGTAGATCCAGTTGATTTAATTCAACTTTCATTTCAGCTACAATATAATCAAGTATATCTTTTCCATAACCCACTATTTTGCCGTCTTCAACAAACTCGAATGGCGGAAATGCAGCCTCAGTTCCAACTGTAACCTTTCCGGTTCTTTTTATTTTTTCAAATGTAGTTTCTGCAAAAACACTTGATCCAGCGAAAATGATGGAAAAAGATATGAGTGCCAATAATTTACGAATACTCATTTTATTATCTCCTTAAAAAGTTAATATTCAGTTGTTGTCGTATTTTTTGCTCAAACTTCCTGCTGAAGCCCCAATTATGGGTTTTTGATCAACACAAGGGGTTTTACGACAACTCTCCCCTTTTTAACTGCAAGAAATTTTACTCATAAAGTAAAATATTGCGGTTTTAAAAAAAAAGAAAGCTTTTTTTCCTACATGTATAGTGAGTAAACGACTAAATGATTACTCTCTATCCTCGAATTTTGAATGTGTTCTTTGCATTAGGGACATTGTTTATTGCATTTAATTGTCTCAATAGTTTTGTTAATTTGGGAATATATGACTTGGCTACCAGTCTCGTGTAACTTAAATAATATTCGATTTATTTAGCTGTTGCTTTAAACTCTTTATCCGAATAATACTCAATAATTCCTATTTCAATAGCGCTTTCAACCATATCACTAGCAGCCTTTCTGGTAATCATAATTTGATTACTCACTATACTTTTAGTGGTTACTAGACCGCCAAAATAATTATAAAAAATTAGATTCATAAATTAAACTCTGGCGTTGCTCTTATTACACCAGGTTCCAATATCTTCAAATTCTTTGATCTGGCCAGGCTTCCCAATAAACCTATGAATCCACATTTCTAGTTCTCCTAATGCGAGTCCAGCCAAAATCTTGTTATTTTTAATAAATTTTTTATCTTGTAGAGGATTAAATCGATAATCTGTGCTTTTTGATCTGTTTCTTAACCGCGGGTCTCTTCTTTCTTGCTTATTCGTTAATTTAGCTCGAATATTATTTGGGTGAGTCATTTTCCCTCCCTGATCTATGACCACAAACTTCAGAATCTAAAAACAAAATGCAATTCTAGCAAATTCATATACAAATTAGTGTATAATAATAAATTGAGTCAAGTTATTTGAAGTATGCACAAAATAATTAGCAATTGTAACTTCAACAATAAGCAATCATTGTAAGTTATTATACTATAATTAAGGAAAGCAGATTTGGAAAATTTAAATGAATTATTTACTCCTTGTCTGATTATCGATAAGAGCAAGCTTTCTAATAACATAGAACGCTTATGTTGTATTATAAATAAAACAAAAACAAAATTTCGTCCTCATCTAAAAACAGCAAAATGTAAAGAAATTACTAAAATCTTTATAAGAAATTTTGGTTCTCGAGCAATGGTTTCTACAGTAGAAGAAATTGAACAGTTGAAAGACTGTGGTATAGATGATTTTCTTTATTCAGTTGCTATTGTTCCAAGTAAACTAAAACGTATTGCAAGCTGTTTATCAGATAATTGTAAAGTAACTGTATCAGTAGATCATATATCAATGGCACGGGAATTAGTGAATTTCTGCAAAACTACAGGCAGTAAAATTTCTGCCGTTATTGAATTAGATTTTGATGGGCATAGATCAGGCGTTAGGCCTAATGCAAAACAGCAAATTATCGAAATTGGGAAGTGTTTAAGTGATGCTGGCTTATTTCGTGGTATAATGTCCCATGCGGGTGCTAGCTATAGTTTATCAAATGATGAAGATCTAATTAAATGCGCTAAAGATGAAGCTGAGCAAACTCTACAAGCTGTAAATATTTTGAAATATGTATCTATCGATTGCGAACTCGTCACAATTGGATCAACACCTACTGCATTAGCAGATTATCACAATAATGAAATTAATGAATTAAGAGCTGGAGTGTTTGTTTTTTTTGATTTAGTACAAGCTGGAGTTGGGGTTTGTGAAATTGAAGATATTGCACTATCTGTATTAACCTCAGTAATAAGTGTTAATAAAGAAATTGATGCAATAATAGTAGATGCTGGTTGGATGGCTCTATCAAGTGATAGAGGAACTTCTTCACAAAAAATTGACTTTGGATATGGTCAGGTTTGTTATGAAGATGGTAAAATAATTGAAGATGTTATCGTGTCAGGTGTCCAGCAGGAACACGGTATCATTCAAGTAAGAAAAGGCAGCAAAGCAAAGCTCCCTGAAATTAAACCAGGAGAAATGCTTAGAATATTACCTAATCATGCTTGTGCTACAGCAGCAGCACATGATCGTTATTATGTTGATAATGACAAAAGTAGTGAAATAGAAGTTTGGCACAGATTTAACGGTTGGTAGGATTATCAAGTATTTTTTTATTTTAAAAATATAAGTTTTTAGAAAAAAATTAGATAAAAGTTTATAAATAAAAAAACGGAAGTGAGAAAATGAACAGTATGTTGACTTTGACAGAACTACCGAAGGGAAACTCAAAAGGATTTTTAGGGGCTCCTTTAAATTTAGATTTAGATAATTTAGATGCAGACATAGTAATTATGGGTGTCCCTTATGGTTTGCCATATTATCCTAATGAATTATCTAATGATCAAAGCACTGCGCCTGATATATTAAGACTTAATGCTCAAGATGCAGCTTGGGATGAGCCAAGGACCTTAAAACATTTCGATTGGGATCTTGGCGGACCATTGTTAGATAATAAAAAAATCAAAATTGTTGATTGCGGAAATGTTACAGCAGATTTCAGGAACCCAAGAGAACACTATAGAAGAGCTGAAAAAGCGGCAAAAAAGATTTTTGAATCCAATGCAACACTTATTTGTATAGGAGGCGATCATGGGATACCAATTCCAATAATGAGAGCGTTGCCTACTGATAAACCTGTTGTTTTAATTCAAGTCGATGCTCACATGGATTGGAGAGATGAGGTAAATGGTGAAAAAGAGGGTTATTCTAGTCCAATAAAAAGAGCCTCGGAATTAAATTCAGTGTCTTCAATATATCAAATTGGATTGAGGGGTGTGGGAAGTGGACGACAGCAAGAGTATGATGATGCAAATGCCTATGGATCTAATCTCATTAGTGCTTATCAAGTTCATGAGTTAGGGATAAAAGCAATACTCGAAAGAATACCAGATGACGTAAATTTTTATATGACAGTTGATGCAGATGGTATGGATCCAACAATAATGCCAGCAGTTAACGCGCCTACTCCTGGTGGGTTGAATTGGTTACAAATAAGGGAATTAGTGCATGGAATTGTTAAGAAAGGAAGAGTTGTAGGTTTTGATCTAGTGGAGATCTCACCTTCTTTTGAAAAAGGAAATACTACAATGATTCATGCAGAGAGACTGATTTGTAATCTTATTGGCGCAATGGTCAGGGCTGGTTATTATGATAGCCAATAAATTAAACACCTTTATTTTTTAGATTCTTTAATAATCTATTGACTAAACCGCTTAGGCCAGCTCCAAAAATTTTTAACCATTTAGCTATGAAGAAAAGAATAGAACACATTATCAAATATGAAAGCAGAGTAAAGTCTTTTGTTGCAGATACCTTTGATGAAAAGAGAATGTTAGAAGACTACACAAAAATACAATCTAAACCAAATAATAAGTTGCCTTTGAAAAATCTATTAGTTGGAGTGAAAGATATTATCAATGTTGACGGTTATCCAACGCGATGCGGGTCTTTATTGCCGCATGAATTATTTAAAGGATCTCAAGCTAGTTGTGTTTCTAAGTTATTAGATGCTGGAGCAATATTTGCGGGAAAGACAGTAACGGCTGAATTTGCAGTATCTGATCCAGGTGAAACCAGAAACCCTCGGAACCTTTCTCATACTCCTGGGGGATCTTCCAGTGGATCAGGAGCGTCAGTAGCAGCAGGGTTTTGTGATATTGCTATTGGAACTCAAACTTCTGGCTCTGTTATCAGGCCAGCAGGATATTGCGGTGTCATTGGGTATAAACCAAGCTTTGGCCGTATAAGTAGGGATGGGGTATTACTTTTTTCAAATTCAATGGATCACATTGGTATTTGTGCAAAAGACTTAAATTTATTGGAAAAAATATTGCCCCTTATAGTTAATGGCTGGCGTTTCCAAAAACCTAAGATAAATAGAAACATCTCTATTGGTGTTCCTGTAGGGTCATACATAAATTTATCTAAAGCACTTGTTTTGCAACAATTCCTCAACACTGTTCAACTATTAAAGGAAAAATTTCACGTAAGTAAATTAGAGTTGGTAAAAGATATTGAAAGCTATAATCGTAAAATTGATGAAATTACATTTGCTGAACTTTATAAAGTTCATGCAGTCTGGTATCATAGATATAAAGAACTATATGGGCCTATAGTCAGAAAAACGATTGAAGCTGGAAAAAATATTAATCCTAACGATCTAACTTTATTAATTAAAAAGTCAAAGAAAGACCGACAGTTTCTCCAAATGTTAATGATAGAGAAGGGAATTGATATTTGGGTTGCTCCCGTTGCACCAGATGTGGCTCCATTTGGGATTGACTCTACGGGAGATTTTAGAATGAATTCTATTTGGAGTTACACCGGTCTTCCAGTTATTACTATACCGACAGGTGTTAATGAAAAAAACTTACCTTATTCTATCCAGATAGTGGGTCGTTTTGGAGAAGACGAAAAATTGTTGCAAATCTCACAAGTTATTGAAAAAAGTTTAAAGGTTCCACCTTTACTAAATTCATGGGAACTTAATTAAATTATAAAAAAATTATAGTCTAATGTTAATATATGGCATTGCTTGTGCGCCTGAGGACTTGCTTGGTGGTAGGATTCGAACCTACGGTACATGGGATCAAAACCCGTGGATATTGTTGTGAGGGGTTATCAGGATTCTCATGAGCCTTTAAAATAATTCTTATCCTTTTAATGCTTCTTATGCGTTATCAGAAAAATTTCGAAAACTGTTGTCAAAAATATACAGGGGTATTTGGAAATAACAAAAATCTAAGGTGCATTTTGCTGTTTTTATTTTAAAACTATTTAAGGGTTTCTGAGAGAAAAGACTTAAGCTTGTCTAGACTCTTTACTGCAGCATCTGAACTATATTCAATAAGATATTTTGATCCGACTTTAGTTTTCCTGGAAAGTGGGACAAGAACAAACCTCGTAGTTTTAGAAAACCTTTTGAACAGGCAGTTCAGGCTTCAGGATTGGAAGACTTCACCTTCCATGATCTCAGGCACACCTTTGCCTCTTACATGGCAATGGATGGTGCAACCTTGATAGAAATTGCTGATGCTCTGGGTCACCTAACCCTGAACATGGTTATGAGATATTCACACCTGACGGAGGAGCATTCCAGTAAGGTTGTTCAGGGTACGCTGATTTTTTTTTGGGAGGATTGTGTCTCTCTCAGAATAACGAAGTAGGGGGGTACCCCGTAGGGGGTGGTAGGTGCTTGCGGTTTTGTCACAAATTTGTCACAGTTAACCCCAAATAAAGGCAACTATTGACAATCATGCCCAATATATAAATAACTGATTATTTATTGTTATTTATTGTAGGT
>Ga0208764_10000504_pt1 | contig 24908 bp, 22 predicted proteins | sample ETNtaG_18_FD_185762 | JGI IMG/M metagenome (GOLD analysis project Ga0208764, IMG submission 185762) | Marine microbial and viral communities from oxygen minimum zone, Eastern Pacific Ocean - ETNP201302SV91 (SPAdes) (version 2) | ecosystem: Environmental > Aquatic > Marine > Oceanic ... | reverse complement strand
AATAAGATCTGCATTCAATAATAATGAAGAATCCAATTCTTGCTTTAAGATAGTATCTGAACCCATTGCCGTAACATGCGTACCTTTTTTTAGTGATTTTATTAAAGATCTTTCGCTAGCAGTACATGTTACAATTAATTGACAATTATTAATGACTTCATCAATATTAGTTGTTGTTGTAATTATAAATCCACTTTCATTCATATCATTCTTATATGTAACTAATGCGTCTGAACTTCTACCCCAGACAATTGTCTCTTTGCAATCAATCACTTCTTTTAAATATTGAAGCTGCATCCTTGCTTGTACACCTGTACCAATAATACCAATTTTTTTGATATTTTTAGGAGCAAGATATTTTGCGCAAATAGCTCCTGCTATCGCTGTACGAACATCGGTTAGATAACATTCATCATTTAAAACTGCAATGGGTGCTCCATTTTGTTTATCAAAAACTATTATCATTCCATTCCCTGTTGGGAAACCAATTGCTGAATTTTGATAGAAGCCAGAAGCAATCTTTATCACATAAATATTATCATTTTTTATATAACCATATTTAATATGCACACTTCCAGGGGGAGAGTCAAAATTTAGCTCACCTATTGGAGGCACAATAACCTCTCCATTTGAGTAAGCTGCAAACCCATTCTCAATTTCACTAATTAAATCAACTTTTGGGAGAATAGATTTAATAGTAGATAAATCAACGACTCTAATCATAGAATCGACTTTAATACTTCAGAACTAATATTACCGCCACACATCACAATTACAACTCTTTTACCAATTAAATTGTTTTTATATTTTAAAAAACCTGCAATAGCTGTTCCAGCTGCACCTTCAATTAACTGATGATGCTTTTCAATACCGATAAGTATACCTTCAATTATTTCCTTTTCTGAAACCAGTGTAAAATCATCAATAATATCTTTACATAATTGAAATGTAATCGAGCCAAACTCTACACCACCAGCTGTACCATCAGACAATGTAGGCTTTGATGGAAGATCCAACTGTTTGTTAGCTTTGATTGACTCATACATTACACAAGAGTTTTCTGGAGAAACTCCATATATTTTTGTTTGGCGATTGATTGATTTAAGATAGCCACCTACCCCTCCAATTAATCCTCCACCACCAACAGAAATAAAAGTTGAATCAACATTTTTTAATTCTTGTTCTATTTCAAGTCCTAATGTTGCTTGGCCACAGACAATTGCTTCATCATTATAAGGTGAAATATAAACTGCTCCAGTTTCTTTAGATATTTCCTGAGCTCTTTCTTCAGCATGAATACAATCATCGCCAAAATATTCAACTTCCCCACCAAGATTAAGAATATTCTCTACTTTATTCTTATGAATATTCTCAGGAACAACTATTTTACCTTTTATTCCAAGTAATGACATTGCTAACGAGCAAGCTGCTCCATGATTTCCCGTTGAGGCTGTAACCACTCCATTAACTTTTTCTTTATCAGACAAAGAGGTCATCTTACTAATAGCGCCACGAAATTTAAAGGAACCTGTTCTTTGAACATTATCTAGCTTGAGATAAACATCCCCATTAATAAGATTACTTAAATATGGAGAATGCTCAAGTGGTGTTTTTCGGATATGTGCTTTTGAACGTTTATATGAGTCATCAACACTATCTGGAAAATTTATCATAGAGTTTTTAATACTGGAGAGATTCTATCTAAAGCTTCTTTAAGATCAGCTGACTTGGCCCCATAACCAAACCTAACGTAATTATCCATTCCATACCAATCGCCCGCAACAAGCATTACGCTAGTCTCATCTCTTAATTTCTCTATTAGTTTAGATGAATTAATTTTCCAATCATATCCTACAAATGCCATAGCTCCAGCTTGAGGAGGTATGAAACGAAAATGATTTCCAAACCCTTCTAGCCAATTTTGAAAAAGTTCTAAATTATTATTTAAGGATTTTCTGATTTGATCAAGTGTATTTAATCGATTGTCAGGATGTAATACATAGGAACCAATGACATCACTAAGTCGCCCTATAGATATACTGGTATAATCATGGGTTGCCCAGCATTGATTAATATAATCTTTATTGGATATAGACCATCCTAAGCGTAGCCCAGGTAATCCATATGCTTTTGATAGACCGCAATTCACTATGGTTTTTTCATAGCCTATTTCCCAAAAAGAATTGCACTCATTTCCATCTAGTTCCGCGCCACGGTAAACCTCGTCTGACAAAATCCATGCATTAACTCTTTGGGCTATTTCTCCAATCTTGTGAACCATATCTTTTGGCAGAACTGAACCAGTTGGATTGTTAGGATTACAAATACATATTAATTTTGTTTTATCAGAAACTATTGAGCTTAATTCCTCAAGATCAGGTTTCCACTCCAATGATTCTTTTAAATGAAAGGTTTTAACATTCGCACCTATGCCTTTTGCAAAACCATATATTTGAAGATAATTGGGCATCATATATACCATTTCATCTCCAGACTCAATTAAAGTCAATATCGATACCATATTAGCCTCAGCAGATCCATTAAATGCTTGAATATTATCAATAGTTGCACCTTCATATATTGAAGCTATGGACTCTCTTAATTGAGGTGAACCTTCAGTAAACCCATAGGTTATTTCAGTATTTTGAATTTTTTCTATAAAATCCAAATTGAAAAGTGTTTTTAATGTTCCAGGGTGAACACCACTTTCAGTTAAATTATAATCAACCTTATTTTCCCAAGTAGATTGATTTCGCTCTAATTGAAATTCTTCAAATTTCATGGAGAAAGAACTTTTTTTATAACTGAATCAAAAAATATTCTATCTTTTTTATTTTCCCAATAATCAATAAGATTCCCATTTTTATCGAACGCTAGTGTAAAAGGTAAAGCTCCAGACCAATTTTGATGAATAGCATTTATAAATTCATTATCATCTAATTCATCTGTTAAAAATGAAACACCCTTCACACCTATATTCTGTAAAAACTCAAGGACAGCTTCTTTACGATCTAACCAATCCGTACTCACAAAATAAATTTTGAGACCTTGATTTTTATACTCTTCACCAAGTTCAAGTATCATAGGAAATTCTTCTATACATGGACTACAATGAGTAGCCCAAAAGTTGACAAGAACCGCTTCTTTACCCCTATGGGTTTCAACTTGCTTATAGATATCTGATGCATCAACAATTTTCAAATCAACATCAGATTTGGCACAAGCAAATAAACCCAATAATAAAAGAAATAATAATTTTTTTAACATATTCTTCCTAACTACCTACAATAAATACGGCATTGCCAAATAAAAGTTTCCCATTATACCAAAATGCTCGAAAAAGTGGATTGTCAGCTAAATAAATAACACGTCCTCTTCCAATATTTTCAACTCCAAAAACCATTGATTCCCTAAAGTTTTCTTTTGCTTTAAAACCCACAAATCCGCTCATAATCGCAGTCGAATCTTGTGTAATTCCTACGTTCCATCCTCTAGGCAAAAAAGCATATCGTCTATTACTAAGTTTAAGTGAAAAATATTCTTCATTATAACCAAAAGCCAATGGATGAGTATTATCTAAATTAACTCTAACAATTGCACCGTAGGCATTTTGACTTAAATTATTTCTTTGGCGATCACTAAATGAATTAAGTCTTTCAGATAATTCTCTTTCCTTCATTTTCTTTTCAAACTGTTTCTTCTCATCATTATTCGCAAACCGTTTCAAATTATAACCTTTGTGATCTACAAACTTATCCATAGCTGAGTCCATCAAAATCAAGCGACCACCAGAATGAACCCAATGACGTAATTCATTTCGTATTTCATCATCTAAATAATAATAATTTCCAGATGGCAAAATAAAAACATCGTAATCATGCTTAGCTATACTAGAAAAACTTGTTCCATCAATTACAGTAACTGGAAAATCTATTTGACGCTCAAAAAAATGCCAAACTTCTCCAAAAGCATAACTTCTTACACCATCTCCTGAAATCAAACCCACCTTTGGTCTTTTTACAACTTTCATTGAAGACGAGCCAAAATCTTTTCCTCTAGACACAAAACCACTTGAGGCTTTTTCCAATGAACGATCAAACTTCATAGCTGCAGTTTGCAATATTTCGTCAAACCTTGGACCATGTTTTTCATTACCTTTTCTAGTGATTACTAACGTACCGGGGTCGTAGGATTTCTCATCGATTTTAAAAGACTCCATTGATACTCTAGAAACAATATCATTTTGAAATAAATAAGCTAAAAATTTTAGATCTTTAATACCTTTCCAAGGCAATATGTAGGCATAGGGTTGACCACTAATCATTTTATTGTTTTTTTTCTTTGGTGTCTCAGTAATCTTTGAAGAAGGTGAAGATTTGACTAGTCCCTTAACCGCATAGGCATCAAGTCCGTATGAATAAGGAATTGCCCAAGCAGTAATATCGTAAGTTAAAGTATCTCTTAATGCTGTTTGAGGCTCAAACAGCACTTGTACTAAAACTGATTTAGGTTGAAATGATGATACAACAAGATCCCCTTTTTGTACCTTGACTTGCTGAGACTCCCCTGTTTTATAATTTAAACCTCTATAGGATTTTGCTAATGAAGCAAATCCATAATCTATTCCATTATTTTCTAACCATCGTCGTAAGTCGTATAGTTTATCAATATTATTTGATTGAGAAATCACATAGCTATTGTAAGGGCCTTTTGGTTCATTCTTATTATCTACAAAGAACTTCTCAAAGTTATTAACCATTTTTTCTGAATTAATTGAAGCTACTTCAATTGTAGATAAACCAGTTGTATGATGATGCGTTAAGCGGTCATTAAGTGTTAATGTATCTCCATCTTCTGTCTCAACTGCAAGACCTCCCCGACTATGCCCTGCCTGCTCATATGTCATCCCAATAGCACCATTATATGTTGGATAAGTATCACCATAACTTGGATACAATAGATCAAACACTTCTTTTGTGAAATATAACCAATTATTTTTATCAAAATATTTGGCATGATTTTTCCCAATCATTGTTTGGAACTCTCGTTGCCAATCTGTTATATATTCATGAAAAGGTTCAGCAGCTGGAGCAAAATAATATTCATTATTAATTCCTTGTTCATGAAAGTCAACATGAACATGTGGTAGCCACTGGTTATATAATTTTATACGCGCAACTGATTCTTGTTGAGTTTGCCAGGCCCAATCCCGATTTAAATCAAAATAATAATGATTTGTTCTTCCTCCTGGCCATGGCTCCATATGTTCTCTTGAGTTTGGATCAGCATCGGGCCATCTATTTCCAATCATTCTATACCAATTCGCATACCTGTCTCGTCCATCTGGATTTACACATGGATCAAGAATCACAATCGTGTTCTCTAACCATTTTTGAGTTGATTTATTATTTTTATCTGCTAAAGCATGTAATGTTTTCATTGCAGCTTCAGTTGAGTTTGCTTCGTTTCCGTGAACATTATAACTAAGCCAAACAATACCAATTTTTCTATCGCTAGGCTTGCCTTTCAAGATACCTGCGCGCTTGAGATTATCAATACGGAGATCTTCTAATGTATTCATATTTAGTTCACTAGAAATAATTGCAGTCATCAAAGGTCTTCTTTCATACGTCTCACCATAAACTATAGTTCTAATATTTGGTTCTTGATTAGAAACATACTCAAAGTATGAAACCACCTTATGGTGAGGAGTAAAATAATCTCCAAGTTCATATCCTAAAAATTCTGCAGGTGTTTTTAATTCACCAGCAAAAAGCAACCTAATAAAAATTATAGAAATCAGCGTTTTACGCATGCATTCTCCTTAATAAAATTGGTATAGAAATTAGTGATGTATTGTTAGGCTATTCAATCTCCCAATTGAGGAAATCGAAATCTCTCATATATTGGTCGATTACGTGATTCTAACATGATTTTTTTTATCTCTAAAATAATTTTAGGATAAAGATTGGCTACATTTTTCTGCTCGGTTATATCATTTTCAAGATCATAAAGCTCTATATCCATGTTACCATCAAAGATATTGCGCCTAATTGCTTTCCATTTTCCCATTCGTACTGCTTGTTGACCTTTATAAGCTGGAAATTCCCAGTAAAGATATTTATGAGTTTTAGATTGACGTGATCCTAATAATGTGGGCATCAAACTTATTCCATCAACATTTTTTGGATTTGAAACACCTACTATATTACAAAAAGTTGGCATCATATCTTGAAAAGCTGATAAATGATTGGAATGACTACCCTTTTTGATTTTCCTTGGCCAACTTGCGATCATAGGCACACGAATCCCACCTTCATGCACGAAACCTTTCGCCCATCCATATTCTGTCTTAAATGGCATAGCGCTATTAAAAAATGGAGTATCAGCCCCTCCTGTATATGTTGGTCCATTATCACTAGTAAAAATAATCAAAGTATTTTCGTATTGACCAATTTCTTTCAATTTATTTATTAGATCTCCAACTTGTTCATCAAGATATGAAATCATAGCAGCATAAGTTGCTCGAGGAGTAAGATTAGGGAAATAAGATTTACCAGTATAAGGACTTTCACCCCCAAGTTTATTTCTATAATAATTAACCCATTTTTTTGGAGCCTGCAAAGGTACATGAGGAAGGGGTGATGCGTAGTAGAGAAAGAAAGGATTATTTTTATTTTTTTCAATAAATCCCAACGCTTCTTTATGCATTAGCGTAGGGGCATATTCATTTAAGTCAAAGTTTAAATAGCTATCTGGATTATCAGGGTCTACTCCTTCAGCCAAATTTGCATGAGGAGGAACATTTTCATTATCAAGCAAATGTCTTTCATCGTTCCGCCATAGATGCATCGGATATAGGGTATGTGCTTGACGTTGACAATTATATCCATAAAAAAAATCAAAACCTTGTTTATTGGGAAGACCCTCAGTTGTTGGAGCACCTAGTCCCCATTTCCCAACCATACCTGTAGAATATCCAGCAGATTTTAATACTTCAGCAATAGTAATAGTACTATCAGGAATTGGCCTTTGCCCTTCAAGAAAAGGATCATCAAACATTGCCTGATAATTCCACGTGTCTCCCCGTTCTTTCCACTCATCATTTCCTCTTATTGGCGTATGACCTGTATGTTGTCCAGTCATAAATACTGACCTTGAGGGTGCACAAACAGGAGAACCAGAATAATGATCTGTAAAAAGCATACCATTATTTGCAAGAGCATCAATATGAGGTGTTTCAATAATTTTTTGTCCATATACACCTAACTCACCATATCCAAGATCATCAGCTAATATATAAATAATGTTAGGTTTATTTTTGAATGACTGCTGATTACAACCTAGAAAAATAATTACTAAAAATAAAAAATGTCTCATTTTATCTGTATTTATCAAATGCTTCTATGCCCATCTGGATAATTTCCCTCCTAGTTACCCATAAAGAACGTTTCAAAGTAGTTTCCCAAGCAAAAAGCTTTTTATATAATTTTTCAACTTTTTTTGGATATTTTTGGGCAAGGTCTTTTTTTTCATTAGAGTCTTTGGCAATATTAAATAATAGTGCTGGACGATCAGGCATTCGAATTAATTTCCAATCTCCATCTCTTACTGCAGCTTGCGCATCATTTTTCCAATATAATGTTTCATGGGGCCTAAATTGCTTCTTTCCATTTAAAAATGAGATCAGACTGACACCGTCAAGATATTCCATTCCTTCTTCACTTAACCCTGCTACATTGGTAAATGTAGGCAACAGATCAAATGTGCTAATAGGATGATCAAAGGTGGTTGATGCTTTAAATTGATTACCATATTTCAACAAAAATGGAACACGGATCCCTCCTTCAAGGTGAGTGAATTTCACGCCACTCAATGGACGATTATTGGAATCATTTATCCATGCACCTCCATTGTCATTAGTGAATACAATTAATGTATTTTCCGTTAATCCCAATTCATCCAGTTTATCAAGTATCTGTCCACATGCCCGATCCATGGCTTTTGTCATAGCATAAAGTTTTTGCCTCTTCTCAGTCAAACGAAACTTTTTATCTGGCAGATCGTCTTCTAAATAATGCATAGGAGTATGAGGAGCATTAAAAGAAACAAAAAGAAAAAATGGATTCTCCTTATTGCGTTCAATTGATTCCATCGCCTCATCTGCAATTACATCTGTTAAGTAACCTTCTGGCTCAACAAACTGCTTGAAATTCCGTTCCCACTTTCTCAATGGATCTTTGGGGGGTTCTTTATAAGGCCAATAATTCCTAGCGCCACCACGAAAACCATAAAACTCGTCAAATCCTCGTTTTAAAGGATGATAACGATCTGCCCCACCCAAATGCCACTTTCCAAGAAAAATATTCTTATATCCAGCTTTTTTGAGATAATCAGCAATGGTCTTCTGGTTCAATGGAAGTCCCATGTCTGGTCCTGTAAGCCCAACAGGACTCATATAAGATGGTACATTATTTTCTTCATAACCAAATTTCTGTTGATAACGACCCGTCATAAGACCTGCCCTTGAAGGACCACAAACAGCTGATGTTGTATAAGCCTGAGTGAAACGAACACTTTCACTAGCCAGCTTATCCAAATTTGGGGTCTGAAAATTAGGACTACCTTGAAATCCAAAATCAGAATAACCTGCATCATCAGCAAATAATAAAATAATATTTGGTCGATTTTCCTCACCATTTAAAAAAGTAAATGATAAAAGTAAAAATATATTTACTGATTTGATTAATAATTTTTTCATAAAAAAACTAAAATATTATTTTCGATATTTACCTAAGATTGGTCTTCCTGGATATAAATCTTTTACATTTTTTCCATTACTTACAACAAAAACTCCATTAACCAAAACATGTTCAACCCCTTTAGAATATTTCAAACCTTTAAAATCAGCTTGATCAATGATAGTTCTTGCATTGAATATTGTAATATCTGCATCAGCACCTACTTGCAATCTACCCTTCCCATTCATAACTGGTGCAACATCTTGCAATCTTTTAGCAGGCATAATAGTCATTTTCCCTAAAGCCGTCATTAAATCCATAACCCTCTCTTTACGAACATATTTACCTAAAACTCTAGAGAAGGTACCCGCTGTTCTTGGATGAGCACCTGGAGCATAAGGCATTCCATCAGACGCAATCATAGCTACAGGATGACTAACTCCTTTTTTTATCCATTCTGGCTTCATCATATGAATAATTATTGTGCCTCCCTTTTTTCTGTATTCATAAAAGGTTGAACTATTTAATCGCTCGCCTGTGGCTTCCCATTGCAAATCTTCATAGGTAATACTCAATGTTTCTTTCCAACCTTCATCAAATAGAACTGATTCCAAAGAAGTTGAAGCAGCCGTATAAGGATAAACTTCAGTCGTAATATCTAATCCATTTTTTTGAGCGTCAGACACCATGGATAATGTTGTTTCAATCTCTCCTAACGACATACTATTTGCATGAACGAGATGAAGGGATGCTCCAGAAGTAGCTGCGTCTGCCATAGCTTCCTGAAGGCCAGGCATTCCAAAACCTCTTGTATGAGTATATATCGGGACCTCTTGTTTTGCTGCAAATTGATAAACACGAAATATTTCACCTGCTGTTGCCCCAGGGTAATATCCGACTGGAACACCTACACCTAACGCTCCAGCATCCAAATAATTCTGCATCATACGTCGTGTTCGTTCTTCTTCCTTTTGAGATTGGGGTTGATAGTTTGCGGCAGCAAATGATTTCTCAAACCCAGACAATCCTTCAAGGCTTAAACCTTTTTTTTGAACTTGACTTTGTAGTCTGCGAGAAATCTTTTGATTTGCATCCATAGCCATAGCTCGTAAAAATCCGTGTGGCACTGTGCCACCATAATTAACGATCGTTTTACCTTCCTTTGAGTCTATCCACTCACGAAAAAATCCAACGCCACCTTCCATTTCTAACGCTGTGGTAACACCATCTCGAGCTTGATACTCGTGAGCTTCATTTGTTTGCCCATGTGCATGGAGGTCAATAAATCCTGGTGAGACGACTAAACCTTTAGCATTTACAGCAACCTTACCACTTATAGATTTAGTGGTTATTTCAACAATTTGGTCTCCACGAATACCAATATTCCGAATCCCATCAAATCCAGTTTCTGGATCCATGACACGACCACCATTAATAACTATATCATAGGACTGAGCCATCATACTTGTTATTAATATAAATTTTATCATTATTAGATTTTTCATTATTAACCTCTTAAAACTTTTTCAAAATAGTTTAACCAATTCAGTCCTAGTATTTTTTCGATAGAACGCTCAGAATATCCTCTGCTATGAAGACCATAAGTAACATTGCGAAAACGACTAGGTTCATCTAGTTCTGGAATCCAAGGAGGCCATTTTACATTGTATGATGGCTTAAATGATTTCAATCTTGGTTCATACCATGTTTCTTTTGTTGCCCAAGCCTTAATTCCATGAATTTGAAAATCAGTGCACAATCCTACATGCTCGATTCCAACTAATTTAACAGCATGATCAATATGATCTAAATATGTTTCAATTGTTGTTTTTCCGCCAGGATCAGGTCCTACAAAATAACCTAAGGCTGCGATACCAATCATGCCGCCTTTACCAGCTACATGAAGTAATTGATCATTTGTCTTTGCACGTGGATGCCCAGGATAAAGCGCTTCACACATAGTATGAGTAAAACATGCAGGCGGATCAGAAAATTTAATTCCATCATAAGTAGTTTGTTTTCCACAATGTGATAGGTCAACAATTATTCCCAATTTGTTCATTCGTTTCACAGCTGCAACTCCAAACTCAGACAATCCTGCGTTAGTTCTTTCTGTACATCCATCTCCTAATAAATTTCGTGAGTTATAGGTTAATTGAATGCATCGTGTACCTAAATCATGAAGTATATCTAAACGATCAATTTTATTTTCGATCATTGTGGCATTTTGATGGCCATATAAGACTGCGACCTTATCTTCTTTTTTAGCTTGACGAAAATGTGATGCCTTCGTTGCTTTTAAAAATACTTCGGGATTAGCATCAATACGGTCATTCCATTCAGCAATACTTTTTAAAGCGCTATCCCATGTGCGATTTGCAAGGCTAGTCTGAATTCCAGTATAACCTGATTCATCTAGAGCATCTAACTCTTCGCTGTCCCAATCGTGCCCCACACATAATGTATCAATAACAATTGATTTATCATAAAGTCGATCTATATCACCTTTAGTTTTGATTTGAAATGGGTTCATCCCAAGTGCGAAACCAGCACTACCAACAGCTGTTGTTTTTAGAAAATCTCTACGCTTAATTTTTTTTAGTATCATTTTTTGTTATCTTTATTTGTAATAAACCACTGGATATGATCTTCAAGTATATTTAGAGGCATTGCACCTTCCTTTAGCACTGCATCATGAAAATCTCTAATATCAAACTGATCACCGAGTTGTTTTTCCATATTGTTTCGCATCAATATCAAACGATCCATACCCAAAGCATATGCCAATGCTTGACCTGGCATATCAACAGAATAACGTAATGTTTCTGTTTGAATTTCTGTTTCAGTAGCAAATGTGTATTTACGCATAAATTCTCTTGCTTCTTCCAATGACCATCCTAGAGAATTCATACCTGTATCTAGAACGAGCCGATTATAAAAAAACATTTGGAAAACCAACCATCCGTATTGATCTAATGGCTTATCCAACATCCCAATTTCTTCTGCAAGAAACGCAGCATAATTCCCCCATCCTTCAGTTATTGATGCATTGAACAGCCACATGTCTTTGCGGATTTTATGTACAGATTCATTTTCAGTGTTCAGATTGATTTGAAAGTGATGCCCGGGTGCCAATTCATGATATATTAGTGGACCAGACCAGACCATGGGTCGACTTTTCAGATCTGAACCATTATAATTATACTCACCCCTTTCATTTCCCGCAGTAGGTACTTGATAATAACCAAATGTCATCGCACCTTCTAATGCTTCATCCAATCGTCTAACACCATATGGCGCTTCCGGTTGATTTCGGAAAAGACGAGAAATATGTGGTTCAATTCTATCCATATAATCCATATATCTTTCTTCAACCTCAGTCGGTGTTTTTGCGATAAAATATGGATCGTTCATAATTTTTTCATGAAAAGCTTGCTGACCCTTTTCAAACCCTAGTTGTCCACGAATTTGAGCCATCTCTTCATATAAATCCTCAACCCTTTTCAAACCAATCTCATGAATTTCTTTTGCAGTTAGTCCTGAATTCGTATGGTATTCTATCATATAATTGTAATAGTCTTCGCCTCCAGCATATTGATATGCACCAACATCATCAGGCATACGCATCTTATAATCACTATTCAAAAAATCAATCAATTCTTGTAAGGCTGGTAAAACTTCAGCATCCAATTTCTTCTTGATAGATGATGTAAAATCATCTCTAGCATTATCATCAAAAAATGAAAGTCGATTATCTATAGGTATAAAGGTTGCATCCATTCCTGATTTATACTGATCTAAAAGACTCATTACAAGTGGCAATTCTGGTTTGGGTAAACGAATGCCTCGATCATCTTGCCCTTTTAATTTTTCTAGTTGTTGATTTAAGTGATCCGCATATTCATCCATAAGCGACAAATAAATATCTTGATCATCTTGACCATCAAACTGGTAGGTTAAAAACAACTGTCGCATACCCCTGCCCTGGAATCCAAACATGTAAGGTGTAATCGAAAATCCATTCCAATAATGAGGAAGTCCATCTACCCTAGTTTGGAGATGTTGGCGCATCATGGACAAGGTCAAATCATCAGTGTGGCTAATTTTTTTACGATCTACTGCATCAATTTTTTTAATAAATGTTTTCGCTTGCTCAACTTTCAACCTAGCTGTTTCATAATCCATATCTGGAATTTTAGTTATTGGCAAACCAAACTTCATTTTCAAACCAATATCATCTTCAAGCATTATTGCATAGAGTTCATCCGCAATCGCTTTGACTTCATTGGTAGGGTTATTTGTCTTTGAACAACTCCAAAGAACAAAACAAAAAAATAGAATGATTTTATTTTTATAACTCATTAACTACCACCTGGTAAAAAAGAATTGAATTGAGTTTTCTTTTTCAAATTATTGTCAAATCTTGTTAGTGCAAAAAATGGATCCACCTCTTTTTTGCCAATCACACGATCGGCTATAAATTCGCCAAGTGCAGGTCCTAATTTAAATCCATGGCCTGATCCTCCACCCACTACCCAAGTATTTTCTGCACCTGGATGTTGGTCAATAATGTAGTGTCCATCAGGACTATTTTCATATTGACATACCCGTGATTCAAGCAATGGAGCATCTTTCATTGCAGGGAATCTTTTAGCTAGATATTTGCGTGCAGAAGATATTCCACTTTTAGATGCTGTTCTATCACCTGTTGTTGGATCAAACTTAACTCCTCTAGTATCATCAGCAACTTTAAATCCTCTCCAATCTGCACCAGGAATACCATACCATAATTTTTTACCAAAGTCGACCCACACTGGCATATTTGATTCAAAGAAGCTCGAATCACCATAAGGTGTTCCGAAGAAAAAAACTTCCTGACGTGTTGGCTGGATAATATTTTTTAATGCGTCCGGAAATATCTTACTTAGCCAAGGACCACAGGCAAAAATATATGAGTCAGCTTGAAGCTTGGATCCATCAGAAAGCACCAATTCACTTAATTGATTATTAATAATTTTTCCAGGTGTAACTGCTAATTGTTTATACTCTCCACCCTTTTTAACAAAATTTTCTAAAACAACTTGGCAACAGTGTCTTGCTGGCAAATATCCCGCCTCATGTTCATAATAAAAAGATTTAAGTCCTGATAAATTTATTTGAGGATATCGCTTTTCAACCTCTGCTTTTGATAATTGCTCAGAGTTTAATCCAGCCTTATTTACGATTGGAAGGGATTTTTGGGCATATATGTCATCAATTTGAAAAAACCACAATGCCCCTGTTGGGAAGTATAGTGATTGACGCCACTGTTTTTGATAGCGCTTCCAAAGTTTAAAAGATCGAGAAACTAGATCTACATAAATTTTGTCTTCACCATATATTCCTCTAATAACTCTAGAATCTCCACCAGAACTTGCTCGTGAATTTCCTGGACCAAAAACATCTAATAACGTAACAGAATAGCCCTTTCTTAATAAATGATAAGCAGTCCATCCACCGAATGCACCTGCTCCTACTACAGCAATATGACCTTTCTTACTTTTAGTTGTCTTAACTTTTGTCATAGCATGTATTGGGTTCGCCAATGCAGCCATTATTGATGTTTTTACAAAACGGCGGCGATCCATTTAACCTCCTTTTGATAAATGAAAAGTAATGACAAAACATACTCTATTTTTAGTTTTAAATAATATTAAAAATAATTAATCGAATTGCAATTATTGTCAATGCGACTTTAAATAAAATTTTGAATGTTTTTTCAGGCAGTTTGACTAGCATCATTTTCCCAAATTTTGTACCAAAATAGACAGAAATAATAAGTGGAATCAAGATTTCCCAATCTGATATATAGGTTACATTAAATAAAATTATAAAAATCGGAATCTTTCCGATATGACCAATTGCTTGGCACGCTGCTTTAGTTGCGATGATTGATTCTTTTTTCAGACCTTTATTTATAAAAAAAGGAGCAATCAAAGGACCTGCTGCACCAATAAAGACTGTCACTAATCCGCTAAGTCCACTCATAGCAAAAAAGGCGCGGTCCGACACTGGTTTTCCTTTCTTTCTTATATAAAGAAACCATACGATATAAATACCAATTAATGGTTTAAGAAAATCAATTTTAATTTGGTTTGCTGATGATACTTCATAGTATTGCATTAATCCGTATATAACAAATGATGCTAAAATCAAGCCTGGTATAATTCCATTAAAAAATCGTTTTAAAATCCCCCAGGATATGTGGTCTTTAAATACTGTTGCCCGAGTTACATTACTTACTAATTGGACTATTCCATGATATGCCACAACAAGATAGCCATCAGGCAAAATAATTGCCATTATACCTAATAATGTTATGCCACCACCCATGCCAATAATAGCAGATAAGATAGATGTTAAAAAAGCTGCAACAATTAAAGTTATTGATTCTAACATATTAGTAAATTTAAATCTATCTTAATTGAAAAAGATTTGCTAATAAATGATTCTTAAGCGTCCAGAACAGTTCCATGGAAATTCAAAAAAACGTCCTTTTTTTGAAGGATGGTATCATAAAATGTCAACATCTGAGGGAGATACACTTGTCTTAATTCCAGGAATATATCGTAGTGGAGTTAATAGCAATGAGACTGCATTTCTAATGGTATATCAAGGCTCAAATGGACATTTTGACTACATACCTTACCCTGCGAGTGACTTTAATTGTGAAAGTAGAGACTATTCACTCTTTTTAGGAGAAAACCATTTTTCCTTAAATAAAATAGACTTGAAAGTCAAAACAGACAAAATTAATCTTAATGGAACAATCTTAAGTGAAGATTTGAAGCCTTGGCCCGTAACTTTATTTGAACCAGGATGTATGGGTTGGTATTCATATGTTCCAACAATGGAATGTTTTCACGGGATTTTAAGCATGGGTCATACTTTAAGTGGACAAATTAAGTTAAACGATTCCAATATTAACTTTGATGAAGGTACAGGATATATTGAAAAAGATTGGGGGAAAAACTTCCCAAAGAATTGGGTCTGGGCCCAATCAAATCATTTTCATGAATCTGAACTGAGTGTATCAATTTCTCTTGCTACAATACCATGGAAAAGATCTCAATTTTCTGGATATATAGTGGGAGTCCAGCATAAAAATAATTTGTATCGATTTACACCTTACCGCAGATCAAAGATTACTCATATACAATTTGATGGGAATTCATTAGAGTGGCATTTAAACAATGGACAAACAGAAGTCCAATTCAATATAGAGCGTGGCTCAAAAAGTAGCTTACTTTATGCACCTGATGAAACAGATATGGTTCCAAAAGTTGCCGAATACCTTGATGGTAGAGTTAGTTGCAAATTAATTACTGATGGCAAAACTATTATTAAAGATCAAACTAATAAAGCTGCTGTTGAAATAATAGGCGATACCGATACACTTGTAGCAAGTATCAAATAAAAAATAATTTAATTATTAGGCTTGTGCCCTTGTAAATACTGGCTCGAATGGAGTTGACAAACTCGAATCATAACTATATCCGTCAAGATTAAAATTGATTATATCATCAGGCTTATTAATCTGATTTTGTATAATATATCGGGCCATCATTCCGCGTGCTTTTTTTGCGAAAAAGGATATAATTCGTGGTTTACCATTTTTGATATCTTTAAATATCGGAGTGATAACCGATGCATTAAGTCCTTCATTGTCAATTGATTTAAAATATTCAACTGATGCACAATTAATAATTGTTTTTTCTTTATGATTTTTTAGTTCATTTGAAAGTGAACTAGATAACTTTTTACTCCAGAATTCGTACAAATTATTACCAAGTTTATTTTTTAATTTGGTGCCCATCTCCAATCTATAAGGCATCATCAAATCTAATGGTTTCAAAACACCATAAAGTCCTGAGAGTATACGTGTGTGGTTTTGAGCAAATGATAAATCTTTTTCATTTAACAAGTCTACATTTAGACCAGAGTAAGTATCCCCTTGAAAAGTAAAAACGGCTTGACGTGATTGTGATTTTTTAAATGGGATCTCCCAATTTTGATATCTTTCCCAGTTTAAGATTGATAGATTTTCACTTATGCTCATTAGAGATTGCAAATCTCCAGGCTTGGAATCTTTAAGTATAGAAACTAAATGTTTTGAGTCATTCAAAAATTTTGGAAGAGTTGATGTGGTATTTTGTGCATTACATTCTTTGCTAAGCTTTTTTGCTGGTGATAAAACCGTAATCATATAAATAGTATCCTAATTATTTAGTTTATTGAACAGGAAATTTTATTACTTCATCATTGAGAAAAAAAGGGAATTTTGTTCAAGACTTAAAAACTTCTCCATTAACTTTATCTATCCCCTTATTAAATATTTGATCAAAAATTTCATCAAGAATCTTTAATCGATCAATTTCTGATCGCGTTGAAATCAAAAGTAGTTCGATTTCATTGGGCAATTGAATATGTTCTATTAATTCAAAAGATTGTGTTTTATTCATATGCCGTTCAATTTGACTAACTAATCCCAGATGTAATAGTAATTTTAAATATTTCTCTTTTAACTTATCAAATTGATCATCAATTGCTTCGATTTTATCTTTTTGATATTCCACTTCACCGATATTTAAATCATTTTCAATTTTATTTGAATGTATTTTAAAAATTCTTTGGCCTTTTGTAATAATATCCATCTCCCCATTCGGATAGGTCTTAATTATTTCTGATACTGATAAAGAGCATCCAAAGCTTGCCAAGCCTTTATCCATAGAATAAACCATTCCAAATTCTTGATCTGAGGATATACAATCATTGATTAAGGTTTTATACCGCTCTTCAAATATATGAAGTGGAACAACCTTTGTTGGGTAAGCAACAAGATTTAGTGGAAATAATTTTAGACTACCCATTAATTGAAATTAAAAATATTATTACTTAGATACCTTAATTGTATCTTCATTAATTTCAACTTTATACTGAACTAAATTAGAGTTTGTAGGACCTTGAGTAAGCGTACCTGAAAGATTAAATTCAGATCCATGACTAGTACATCTAGACAATCCATTGTTAAATGCATCCAGTGATGCACCAGCATGAGGGCACCTTCTACTAAAAGCTAGTATAGAATTTTCAGATTGTCTAAATAAGAGCAAACCCTTACTATCAAAATCATTACCATTAGTAGCAATAGATCCATTTATCTCTTTGAGTTTATCAAAAGGCGCTTGATTTAAGTTAAATTCAATAAAATTTTTGTTTACATCTATAAAATCATCATCACTTACAAAATCAGTATTTTCATTTTCAACATCACTACATGATTGTAAAGTTGATAGAGCTAATGGAGCTGAACATAAAACAGCAAACTTACATGCCTCACCTATAAACTCTCTTCTTTTCATAACTAAACCTCAATTATTATAATGCATTAAGCAAGTTATCAATTTGTTGTTTTGTATTGTATATATGAGTTGAAATACGGATTGCATTATGACCGTCTCTCTGATGCTCGTCAATATGCGTTCTTATTTTTTTCTCTATTAATGGAACAGCTTCCATAGCATCTAAATCCTCTTTTTCAAATATAGTGGATCCTGGCGCTGAAGTATTATTATTTGATCCACTTAGCAATCTAACGCCTTTTATTTCATTTAAACCTTTCTTTAAATAGTCTGAAAGATATCTACATCTTTTTTCTATATTATCTAATCCAATTGAATTAATAAAGTTAATTGCAGGTAGTATCGCTGCACGCACTGGAAAGTCTTTTGTTCCTGGGGGATCAAAAGCTGGATTTTCTAATGTAGCATCCATAGTATATGCTGATTTTATTCGGTTTCTTGAAGATTTTTTTATAAAAAGAAATCCCGTTCCTGAAGGGGCAAGAATCCATTTATGCAAACTAACAGAGTAGGCATCACACCCAAGATCATGAAGGTCTATTCTAAATTGTCCAACTGCCTGGGCTCCATCTACAAGAGTTAATATATCTCTATCTTTAGCCATGGAAACTATTTTTTTTACTGGGTAAAGATGTCCACCGCGTGTTATATGACAAAAACTAATAGCTTTTGTTTTTGATGTTATTGAACTGGATAAACGGTCGACTACATCTGATTCACTTGTTAAGGGACTTGGAATAAATACCTTCTTAATGATTATTCCATCTTTTTGAGATCTGTACTCCCATGGTTTTAAACCTGCTGGATGTTCTTGTGATGTAATTATGACTTCATCTCCAGGCTGCAATTGAGTACCTATTGTCTGTAGATGCAATGCTTCTGAAGCATTTCGAGTAAGTACAATTTCATCTGGCAAAGTATTGAAAATTTTTGATAAGCCTGGAATAACCTTATTGGCAATCATATTCTGAAGGTCATGCTTACCATGTAAAGGCTCTTCTGAAATAGCTTTATATCCATCCCTGATAGCATTTACAACAATGCCTGGAGGCATACCTAGGCTAGCATTATTCATATACGTGACACCTCGTTTAAGAATAAATTGAGATCTTACTTTTCTCCAATTAGTATCATCAACCCCTGCAGGAGCAGTAATGGGTTCCAAAATACTATTTTTTGCATAACCATTTTCTAGAGTGATTAGTGATGAAATTGCTCCGGTTATACCTGTTTTAAAAAAAGATCGACGCGTAAGTTTTGAAGATGATGGCATTAATTTTTAGTTGGTGAAGATCTTAACCATTGAATCTCCCAATACAAATCAAGATCTTTTTCACTATCATTACTAGTAGAGTTATAAATATTATTAAAGAACCCTTGTGGTGCATTATAGGCCATTTCTAAACGATCAGGCTCAACTAATCTTGCTAAAGTTTTAAGCTGATCCTTTGTTTCATAAATCAAACAGTTAAATTGATATTCACCATTTGTTTTTGTTGACTTAAATGACGCATTAAAAAAAGTTTGCTTACCATTTATGTCTAAAACTTTAAAAATATTATCTTTTTTAATAACGATCCAGAGTGCACGCTTAGGATTTAATTCTCTTTTAATTACCTTTCGATCGTCTCCGTATAATATCCCAATAGCATATTCTGTCCAAATACCTTCGATTGGATCTAGAGAATTTTTATTTTTTTTAAAGTACCTTTCATATCCTTCTTGTACAGGGGTTTTGTTATCAGTTTGCCTATCTATTAGAGATGGGGAACATCCTAAATGTATTAATATAAAAAAAAATAAGAAAAGAGGTCTCATTATTAAAATAATTAATTGGAAATCAGAAACTACTATAAAAATTACTTTATAACGTCAGGCACATAATTATAATTGGATTTTGGCGGTCGCTCAACACTCTCTTCTACATCTCTGTCAGGTAATTCAATAACTGGGTGGTCCACTTCCTCATAATCAACAAGACTTAATAAATGAGTAATACAATTAATTCTAGCTTTCTTTTTGTTATCTGATTCAACAATATGCCATGGACAAAACTCTGTATCAGTATGCTCAAGCATATTATCCTTAGCTTCTGAGTATTTATCCCATCTTTTCACAGACTCAAGATCCATAGGACTTAATTTCCAACCTTTTGTTCTATCGTCAATTCGGCCTTTAAAGCGACTCATTTGTTCTTGAGCTCCAACTGAGAACCAATACTTAACTAGTTGTATACCTGAACTAATTAACATTCTTTCAAACTCAGGGCATGTCTGCAAAAAATTAATATATTCTTTTTCAGTACAAAACTCCATTACATGCTCAACACCTGCACGATTATACCAACTTCTATCATAAATCACGATTTCACCGCCAGCTGGTAAATGATTAACATAGCGCTGAAAATACCATTGAGTTTTTTCTCTTTCAGTTGGTGCAGCCAAAGCGACAACACGACAGTGCCTAGGATTTAAATGCTCTATTATACGTTTAATTGTGCCACCCTTTCCTGCAGCATCTCTACCTTCGAAAATAAGGGCAACTTTTTTCTTCTCTTGTATCACCCATTCTTGCATTTTAACTAATTCTACATGCAAATTTTCAATAGTTTTTTCATATTTCTTGTTGAAATCTTTTTTATCTGACATTATATATTCCTAAAGTTGATTTATAAAGTTGTACAATAATAAAAAATTAACTAAAACCATCCAAATCGAATTAATGATTTATTAGCTCGATAAGAAAAAATAGCAGCGAGTAAAATTAATACAATCGTTACTAGTGGATCATGTCTTATATATGTCTGTAGACCAAGTATTATAGCTGTAATTACTAAGAAGAGACATAATGTTGCCAATTTTTTTCTCTTAATTCTAAATGGCGTAAGCATTGAAGCAAAATTTTCAGGTGGTTCATTATATGAATCAAATGAGGATAAAAGTTCTTCAATCTTAGGTTGTAGTGAAAAATGTACATATGAAAGCAAACCCATCAGTGAAAATAAAATAATTGTCTTAGTAGCTAGTACCCAATTTGTAATCATAGCTGATATTCCAGGACCAATGACTACAATTATAAGTCCAGAAATAAAAACCGTAAACTGAAAAACATAACAACGAACTGCACCTCTTTTTATAATATTTTCAAAGTATCGATCAGTTTCATAATTAAATGAAGGACCCATTAATGCCCTCTCATTAACTACGATGAGATTAAATAGTGGTATTGACATAAAGGCAAAACCAAGTACATGAGCAAACATAGCAATGTTATAAATATTTTCCATTATATGACCTTAATAGTTTTATCTAAGAATTAATTTAAGAATAATATTTACTTTACCCGATAGAATCATTATCAACTTCTATTTGGATAACCTCATTTTCATCAAATATATTTGAGCCTTTAAAAGTTCTAAATGTCTTTCCCATTTTTTAATTGGAAGTGCATCCTTGTGAGTTTTAGATGCTTGTATAGTAGCATCTTTAATTTGAAGTAACCATTTATCAATTAATATAGGCGCTTGATCTACATATAGATCATTTAATTTGCTCTGAAATTTTTTGTATTCATCTTTATAACTAGACCATGCTCTTATAATTTTGTCACAACTAGCCGATCGTTGCCAAAACCCCCAATCTCCATATGGAAAAGGAATACAGTCATTTGAAGTTTCACCCCAATCATCTGGAATAAAAGTAACAGGGTTTTCTAAAGATATATTTTCAAATGAATTATCAAGATCCCATGGAATCAGGTGAATTTTTTGTTTAATTGATTCTTCATACCAATAATAATTATGACTAGAAGCTCCTTGTCCAAACTCATACCAATGAAAAACACCATCATCGTTTCGTATCGCTCTATCAACGACAGCATATGAAATAATTTTATCAATGTTCATATATTCTGAAACAATTTGGAGGGATTGAGAAAGGTCAGATTCAGCAATTAATTCTCCAAATTTTTTAATTAGTTTTAGATCAGGGTTATTGTCATCATTCGTTTTTAAACCACCATATAAATTCTTTTCATTTTGAGGGTTACCTTTATGATCAATTGGCCAGACTTCTTTATATAAATTTCCATTTGGTTCATCGAAATTATAACGAACAAAATTATCATCGATTTGTTCAGTAAGTGCATATAAACCAGAATATTTATTGTTAATAATCAACTTAGCATGCACTGAACGTGGTGCTACAACTCCCATACTTCTAAAGAACCAATATCCAAGTCTTTCATGCATCTGTGTAGGATCAATATTCTGACTATGGAATTGAAGTTTTGTTAAATCATAAAATTTATCTTTGCGGCCTTTCCAATTGATTTTCACTTTCATTGATAATTTGGTACATATTTTTTTACCAGATGGATTAGACCAATCCTTTCCTGAAGTACAACCTACAAATGCACCAACACTTCCTTTATACCGAATTCCTACAGGACTTAATGTGTCTCCCCGAAAAATCAAGATTCCTTCAACATACTCTTCTTTTGTTGGGTCAGAATCAATCTTTTTTAATGAACTCTCTGGTATTTTTAATTCAAAAGTATGTAAAGATTCCTGGTCAAAAATATAATCTGAATTCCCATTAAGATAATTTTCAGTACCAACTGTTTGAATATTTGGAACAACAAAATTCTTCCTTAGATCTTTACCTTGATGATTAGCACAAGAAACTAAAAGTAATAGAAAAATTGAAAATATTTTTTTCATTTTATATTTTAATCAACGTTGCCCATAATTGAATTTTGTGTTTTCCTCATTACGATCTGTTGCAAGTGGTGGGTCAGGTGAAAGTCTGGATATAAGGTTACGTAGTTCATCGGTCATACTGATATCCAATGATTTAAGTGATGGCTCTAATTGATCTACATTCCTACCGCCAATAATAGGTGCTGTTATAGCTGGATGATTAGCAACCCAGGCAATTGCTAGGCTTATTGGTGAGCATCCCTGCTCCTTAGCTAATAAAATTAAATTTTCAGCAATCTGATACATGTTTGGATCACTATACCGTTCCGCATACATTTTATTTTCAATTAGTCGACCATCTTTTGGTTGTTTATTGACTCCATACTTTCCTGATAATAAACCACCTCCCAATGGTGAATAACTAATAACACTCACTTCTTCAGACAAAGCCATGGGCAGTATCTCTACTTCAGCTTGCCTCTTGACTAGATTGTACATTGGTTGAATACATTCAAATCTACTCCATCCATTTTTTTCTGAAACCCCTAGCGCTTTAGCAACTTGCCATGCTGCAAAGTTGCTAGCTCCTAGATAAAGAATTTTTCCACTACTAACTAAATCGTCCATAGCTCTCAATGTTTCTTCAATTGGAGTGAAATCATCAAACCTATGAAGGAAATAAATATCAATATAATCTGTTTTTAAACGTCTCAAACTCTCATTAACAGCACTCATGATATGTTTTCGTGAACCTCCACGTGAATTCACATCGTCTCCCATTGGAAAATAAACTTTACTAGTGATTACGAGTTGGTCACGGCTGTCTGAAATAAGGTTACCTAATATCTCTTCTGATAAACCTTTTTCATATACATTCGCACAGTCAAAGAAATTTACACCTGCATCTCTAGAGGCATTGAACATTTTAGAAGATTCTTCTTTATCTGCTGCGCCACCAAAAGACATCGTACCAAGACAAAGCTCCGATACCTCAACACCTGTTTTGCCCAAAAGTTTATACTTCATTAATATTTCCCTTAAATAAAATACTAGTTGAAAATTGCTTTTATCGAAAGTGATTTACTTGGAAGTACAGAATTTATATCTAATGTATATGCTTTGAGCGAATAATAAAAATCCTTTACTGAAATACCAAAAATATCAGCAAAATGATTTTGCCAATTTGAATTTTTTACACCTGAAGTTAAAAAGTCTTTATAGATCATCCTAAATGCTGTTTTTTCACTGTGATCTAATTTTATCAACTCTTTTGCTAATGCTAAAGTTATAAAAACGGAAGATCCATAATTAATTTCGTTATTTATATAGCTTTCAAAAACACTCGGATCTGTATGCACCATCTCATTTATATTATTTTGGGCATTAATAAAATAATTGTGATTATAGTATTCTTGAATGTAGATAGACTCAAAAGATGCAGCAGTTCCTTCTAAAAGCCACTTAATGCTAAAACCGTCCGGATCATAATTACCATTAGGTAGATTCATGGGTTTATTGATACTTAACTGATAAACATGAAAATACTCATGAGCTACAACAGAGTAACGATGCATAGATTGATAGATAAATTCATTCTCCGGAATTTCTAGTACCATAATCTTATCTGAAGGTGGACCTCCAACGTAAGCACCACCATTTATACCAGGGTATGGATCTTTAAACTTATCATTCCATGCATAGATATTTATATGATCAAAGACATTTTCATAAGATGGGATAATTGTCAATAAATTTTTCATTATAATATTAAACTCAGTTACCCAATCACTTGGTAAACTTTCGTGAATATTATATATAATTTCAATTGGGGAAGCAACTAAAACTGCTTCCTCTACATCATCTTCACATCCAATAAATACAAATAATGGTATTAATACTGATAATAACTTTTTCATTTTTAAATACTTATCTGAATCTAATCATCATTCAAACAAATAAAAAACACCACGAATGTGGGGAATTATTCTCCTTTATAATAACCATAAATTGAAAAGAATAAATTAAAAATTATCATAGCCCATAATGGTACAGGTGGTCCTGTCGCTG
>Ga0208764_10000503_pt1 | contig 24944 bp, 21 predicted proteins | sample ETNtaG_18_FD_185762 | JGI IMG/M metagenome (GOLD analysis project Ga0208764, IMG submission 185762) | Marine microbial and viral communities from oxygen minimum zone, Eastern Pacific Ocean - ETNP201302SV91 (SPAdes) (version 2) | ecosystem: Environmental > Aquatic > Marine > Oceanic ... | reverse complement strand
GGTCGGACCAGCAAAAGCGTTCGATAGCATAACTGAGATGATCTCAGATCCTGGCGTTGATGCAATATGGGTCTGCTCTCCAAATTATGCTCGTATCGAAACTTTTGAGGAAATAGCAAATGCCGTCAATAGCAACAAAGGTAAATTAATTGGAGTTGCATGTGAAAAACCACTTGGCCGTAATGTTGCAGAGGCCAAGAAAGTATTGGAACTGACCCAAAGCGCAGGTCTTTTGGATGGATATTTAGAAAATCAAGTATTCTCACCATCAATCACTCGAGGAAAAGAGATCATTTGGGCCCGCGGCGCGGCCACTACAGGGCGTCCATTTTTAGCCCGCGCAGCGGAAGAGCATAGTGGACCACATATGCCTTGGTTTTGGGAAGGCGAATTGCAAGGTGGTGGTGTATTAAATGATATGATGTGTCATTCCGTAGAAGAGGCTCGTTTTATGCTTACGGAGCCAGGTAAACCCCGTAATTCCATAAATCCAATTAGCGTGAGCGCTCATACTGATTGTCTCAAATGGCAGCGTCCTAAATATGTTGATATCTTATCGAAGAATAGTGAAGGTAAAACAGACTATTCAAAAAGACCTTCTGAGGACTTTGCGCGCTCACTTATTGAGTATTTAGATGAAAATGGCGAAAAGATCATTGTAGAAACCACCACATCCTGGTGTTTTGTAGGTGAAGGATTGCGACTTAGCTTGGAATTATTTGGTCCTGAGTACTCTATGTTTGTAAATACCCTTGATCCTGATCTAAAAGTATTTTTTAGCCGCGAAGTTTCTGGAGAAGCTGGTGAAGACCTTGTCGAAAAACAAAATGCTGAATCAGGGGGGATGCCAGTTGTAAGCAATGAAGCTGAAGTATATGGGTATGCAGCAGAAAATCGTCATATGGTAGAATCGTTTTTAGCTGGGAAACGTCCGATTGAAAATTTTAGTGACGGCGTAAATGTTACGGAATTATTAATGACTGCTTATATGAGCGCAGAACAGGGTAAAACGATTGCTTTTCCGCCGCCAGGACTAGATAATTTCATACCAGCTGTAGCTCGCGGGGAGTGGAATCCAAGGAGTAAATAATGCCGAGGTTATTAATTTTTGTTTTGGCAGCCTGTATTATCTACGCTCAACAAAATTCAAAAGAGGCGACTAAAATATTAGAAAAGAAGAACGGAAAATATACTAAGCACGGGTGGAATCATTATGGGCCAGGATATTTTACGCTAGATAGCGAAACGGGTGTCTTAAAGTCTCATGGCGGTATGGGCCTATTTTGGTACAGTGAAAAAAAATACAAGAATTTTATTTTAGAACTGGATTATAAAACATCTGGACCAAAAGCAAATTCAGGCATATTTCTCCGAGTTCCAGATATCCCTGTAAGTGATGACTATATTTATCGCTCATTCGAGATTCAGATCAATAATGCTGATAAAGGCAAACATAAAACCTCTGCAGTATATGATGCCCAGGCAGCTTCAAAAGATGCGTATAAACCAGCGGGCGAATGGAATCACTATAAAATCACTTTTCAGGATAGTCGCATTCAAGTGGAACTGAATGGCGAACAAGTTAATGATTGGCTCGCAAGACCAAGTGGTAAAGTAATTGATTTTTCTGAGGAAGGGTATATTGGTTTACAGAATCATGATTGGGATACAAATATATACTTCAAAAATATTTATATTAAAGAATTATAATAAGATTCCTTTTTCGAAAATCAGTTACATGGTGTTATTACACCTAAAGATTACCTAGCGATGAAAATAATGGCACCCATATTATTATTTTTAATTATTCTTAATGGCTGTAGTGATAACGCACAAAATTGGGTTATTCTATTTGATGGTGGTAGCGTTGATAAGTGGCGTGGTTATAAGCAAGGGGACTTTCCGTTTGACGGATGGTCTATTGAAGGCGGTAATCTAAAAACAATAGTTGACGGAAATCGTGTGGATATAATTACAAAAGATATCTATGATAATTTTGAATTGGTACTTGAATGGAGGGTCTCGCCAGCCGGGAATAGTGGTATATTTTATTTTGCTACAGAAGAATCGGATTATATTTGGCAAACAGCCCCTGAAATGCAAGTACTTGATGATATTGAACATCCAGATGGTAAGAGATCAGTTACATCCGCCGGTTCTCTTTTTGGTCTAATTTCGCCGATGGAAAAATCCTTAAAACCAGTTGGTGAATTCAATGAGTCTAGAATCAAGGTAAAAAATAATCAGGTTGAACACTGGCAGAACGGCAAGAAAATCTTGTCCTATGAATATGGTAGTAACACCATTAATGAATTGATCGCAAAAAGCAAATTTAAAAGTATGCCTCTATTTGCAAAAGCAAACTCTGGCCATGTAGGTCTTCAGCACCATGGCGAGGAAGTTTGGTATCGGAATATTAGAATAAGGAAGTTGTAAAGCATAACATCACTCACAGAGTACTTATTTTCATTCCACTGCTTTTAATTGTTCGATAATTATTATCATTCCCTTCCCTCACTATCAAGAAAGCTTCAACACCATCCAGTTTTTCTATAAACTGTAATCCTGACTCTACGCCCATTATGATTAAAGCGGTTGCTAGCGCATCTGCATCCATACAGTTACTTGCTACGACTGTTGCTGAAGCAATTCCTGTTTTCGCAGGGTACCCTGTTCTTGGATCAATTTCATGAGAATACCTTATCCCATCAATTTCGTAATAATTTTTGTAGTCCCCTGATGTAGCCATTGCCATACTCTTTAATGGTAATGCCCAATTAATTGTTTTATTTCCAGAACTTTCTAGATCGGGGGTTTCCACAGCAATCATCCATGGTTCATTTTTTCTATTTTTTCCTTTGGTTCGTACTTCACCACCAATTTCTACCATTATGTTGTTCATTCCAATTGATTCAAGGAAAGAATAAACTGCATCCACGCCGAATCCCTTAGCAATGGCGTTTAAATCAATTTTAATAAAAGGATCTATTTTTTGAATGTCGTATTTGTTTGTTTTCAATTTTTCATATCCAACGTGCTTTCGTCTTTTTTGAACTACGTTTTTAGCAGGAAAAATATTTCCTAATTCATTCGCTTGCCCCGGGCCGAAACCCCACAGATATAATAATGGGACTAGAGTAATGTCGAATGCTCCATCTGTTAACTTTGACCAATACAATGCTCGCTCTACTACCAATGCAAATTCTTTGGATACTGTGAATGCTGAAGTTGATTCATGATTATTAAATTGCGTGATTTCGCTATCAAACAAATAAGTCGACATTTGATAATTGACACTGATTAACACGGAATCAATTTTTTGTTTTATTATTTTAGTTGATGGGATGCTATGCCTTCCGGGGACTATTTTTATGTTGTATGTAGTTCCCATAGTAAAACCGGATAATTCTATTTGAGATGGCTGATTACTACATGATATACAACATAGTGAAATGAAAAAAATAATTGATGATATATTGTTCATAGAAATTCGATTAACTTGAAAAAGTATCATATGCTCAAGGAATTTAGTAATTTTTAATTTATGGATAACAAGAAACGGGTAATTGTGATTGTATCATTTATATCCTTGATAATATCAGGCTGTGCTTCAGTATTAAGATTTAAACCGATATCATTTCATTATGATGAAGTCCAGAAGGAAACAACTTATTCAACTAGGGATTTATACCTGATTGAGCGCAATGTACCTCCCTATATATTAAAACTATCAGTTTCAAAAAATTGCTCTGGAAATTTTGTAGACTGTGAACCAGATTACTATGAGCTAATGTTTTTTTCATCTTCTTATCCTGGGTTTTCGAATCAATTAAGCTTTATCGCCGATAATGACACTCTTTATTTGGGGTCTACAAATCGCATAGGATCCGAATTCGATATGTCTGATGCAAATGTAGCTACAACAATGCTGGCAGAAGGTGAATTGCTTGATCTTATATCTATTAGATCTGATGCATTTAAAAAAATTGCTAGCGCTACAAGGCTGCGTGGATCCTTGGGCTCACAGAATTTCGAAATAACCTATAAAATGCGGGATTCTTGGCGGTTATTGTTTCGGTATGATATGCTACAAACATTACGAGAATATTAGTTAATTATGCGATTAGTTAATTAAATTTGTGTTTTTGAGGGAGGGGTAATCTTGCAAATTATAAAAAGGGAATGGACGCCAGAATCTGCTGATGAAATGCATAAGGAGGATTGGTTCGCGATCATTTTTTCCGTTATTGCTTATATTGCACTGCTGATAGGAACAGCAATGTCAGCACTATTAATTCCTACAGGATTTTTCATTCTTATAATCGGCATATTGGCAACCATTATAATGTATTGGATTATTGATCCAAAATTAAGGGCCATTTCATCTGAATATGAAAAACAGGAAAAAGACTATCTCTTAAAACTAGAGGAAATACAAAAATGGGAGGCAGATAAATGACCCGGGGCTTAGCAGTAGTAATTGGCATGTCCATTGCTTATATCGCATCATTTGCGGGGATGATATTTGCATATATTTATTATAAAAAAAGAATACGCTCACAAAAAGAGGATAATTAATTGTATTCCGTTATCATTTTAGCAGCGCCGATTGGTCCGCCTATTCTTGGCGTTATTTTACCAGGCTTAATCCTCGCGTTGTCTTTTTTCCTTACCTATTTGCTTATTCAATATATTAAAAATAAGGACTAGGATTAACACACCAACACGGGAACTGAAATTTTAAGATATATGTTATGATTACATTTCAATTGCTTGACTGGATTTGGCTTATTTTATTTGCACTGTTGATGGTTTTCTTTGGTATTTACTTTTATAGATTTGGTAAACGATCTCAATCAGATTATTTCTTAGCCGATCGAGGTTTGCCGTGGTGGCTACCGGCGTCATCGGTTTACGCCACTCATACAGCTACAGATACACCTATATGGGTTGCTGGGGTGGTCTATAAATACGGCTTTGCTGGTCTTTGGTACGCATTTTATGCTGCCTGGTGTGCTATCAGTGCTTTTGTTTCAACAAGGATTTTTCGAAGGTCTTTGGCCTATAGTCAGGCAGAATGGCAAACCCTTCGCTTTGGTGAGCTGGGCGCAGAGTTGTTACGCGGTTGGCTCGCCGGGTGGTCAGTCTTTATGAATATGTTCATTCTGGGCTGGGTTGGCATTGCCATGGGTAAGCTCTGTGCTATGCTATTCGGTTGGGATTTGTATGTGGGACTATTGATCTTTACTGCTATTGGAGCAGTATATGTTTATACCTCCGGTTATTGGGGTGTTGTAATGGCAGATTTCCAGCAAGGAATTATTGCCTTGCTGGTAATCATTATAGTTTCAGTTTATGGCGTCATGGCTGCAGGTGGTCCTAGTGCTATTATATCTAAACTTGATAGTTACAACAGTACCTGTGAGTGGAAAGTGCCTGATGTTTCATCACGGCAGGAAGCTATTGTAAGGATTATTGACCCTGATTCAGGGGAAGATCTTTCACGAAGTGCGCCATTCACAATTTCTGTACAGGAGGACGAAGCCTTTTTCAGAAAAACTGAAGATAAGGTACGTTCTTTAGTAATAGATCAAGCAAATACAACTGATCAACGATCTAAAGTTCTTTTCCCGGTTGCCAATAGTGTTCTGCTCGCAAATCATGGTTATAATATTGTTTGGGTCAAAAGTGATGAAAGAAAATTTGTAGATGTAGAATTTTCATTAGATGGTGGGGTGACATGGGATTTAATTGCTAAAAATCAATTTGAAGGACAATCATGGCGATTGAACCCTATGAGTTTTACAGGAACGTTCGAAGGACAATTCCCCGTTGCTTGGTTTATAACCATGATGATCATTGCACTCATTGGTGGGTTTGGAATGGGTACAGCAATTGATTGGTACACGGAGGCCCAAAGAATACAGTCAGCTAAAACAGTGCGGGATGCATCTTATAGTATTTGGGCCGGCACTGCTCTGGTTCTTATTAGAAATTCTATTTGGGCAGCTGCGATCCTTGGGTTTTTTGTACTCAACCCGCACCTTGGCCAGGGTGGAGATTATGAAATGGCTTGGTACAGAGTAGGATTTGAATATCTTCCTGTAGGTATGGTTGGGTTTTTATTTGCCGGCATTATTGCTATTCACCTTTCAACGGTTTCTACCCACCTAAATCTTGGTGCCATGTATGTCACTAGGGATTTTTATCACCACTATATAAATCCGGAGGCAAGTGAACAAAAGTTAGTATCAGTGGGACGGGTGTCAACGATCATAATTTTGATTGGCTCTTTTATTTTTGGATTGATTATTGGTGAAGAAATCACGGCCTGGTTGATTTTTGCATTATGGATAATGGCCGCAGGTGTGTGGTTGCCAAATATTCTCCAGGTAATTTGGTGGCGTTTTAATTCTTGGGGATTTTTAAGTGCCTGGATAGCAAATCTTGGCTTAAGCTGGTTGGTTGTATGGATATTACCACACTTTGGTGTAATTCCGGAATTGCCGGATTATTTGCAATTCTGGGCGTTAATTGTGCTGAATGCCATGATCTACTTACCCGTAACTTTTTTAACAAAACCGGAAAATATGGATCACCTTGTTGCCTATTATGTTATGTCACGACCAATAGGGTTTTGGGGACCTGTTAGGGCCGAAGCAATTAAGCAGGGCTTAATCAAACCTAGCAAAACGTAGTATCTAACCAATTGTTAAAATATGAATAGCGCTAAACCCATAGCACTATTGTTAATTTATTTATTATTCTTAATAACACCGATTCCTGCCAATAATAATACCGCAGATGATCGTATTTATAAACAAGCGCAAGAATTACTTGCAGTTATGACCTTGGATGAAAAAGTTAGCCTTTTATCTGGGCGCGGATCCTATGATACACAGAATATTGATCGATTGAATTTGCCCAGTTTGCAGTTATGGGACGGTCCCAATGGTGTTCGTAGCAATAATAATGAACCAGCTACTGCATTTCCTGTGGGTATTTGTATGGGATCAACCTGGAACCCGGAACTTATTGAAAAACTGGGTATAGCTCTGGGAAAAGAGTGTCGAGCTTTTGGAGTAGAAGTTTTGTTAGGCCCCACTATGAATATTATTAGAACTCCATTAAATGGACGCAATTTTGAAACTTTTTCCGAAGACCCATTTTTTAATGGCGTAATAGGTGCTGCATATGTAAAAGGGTTACAAAGTGAGAATGTTGGCGCAAGTGTTAAGCATTTTATTGCCAATAATCAGGAAACTAATAGACAAAGTGTAAATGCAGAGATTTCTGAAAGAGCTTTACGAGAAATCTACCTACCGGCATATAAATACATTATTAAAAAAGCGCAACCGTTCACATTTATGGCCGCCTATAACCAAATAAATGGTAGTCATGCAACCGAAAATGAATATATCATGAATTCTATCCTAAGAAAAGAATATGGCTTTACTGGTGTTCTACTTTCTGATTGGGGTGGGGTGAAAAGTACCATACCATCTTTGAATGCTAGTTTAGATCTCGAAATGCCAGGACCAGGGAATTATTATGAAAAACCTCTTAGAAAAGCACTAAAAAAGGGGACTGTTTCAGTAGATATTATTGATCAAGCTGCTTTACGAATGATTCGGTTAATACTTAAAACCACGAACCAAAGAGAAAATTTGAATAATACCCAATATCAGCATTCAGATATAATGGAAACAAATAAGGAAATTGCTAGAAAGGTAGCTGAAGAATCAATAGTTCTATTAAAAAACGACAACAAATTGCTTCCAATAAATAAAGAAAAAGTTCGTTCGATAGCAATTATTGGTCCAAATGCAAATCGGGCAATAAACCAAGGTGGAGGTAGCGCTCGGGTGACTGCTGCATATAGCATTACTCCCTTACAGGGTATAATGAAACTGGCGAAAGAAAATGATATCGAAGTAAATTATCATAAGGGTGTGGAAAATCATCCTACAGTACCATTAATGGAAGCTGCATCACTGAGACTGAACTCAAGCTCAGATGAAACAGGCCTCCAAGGGACATATTATCGATCCTATGATTTTACTGGAACCCCTTTTAGAACCGAGCTAGATAAAGAACTGCGGATTTTTGGTATTATAGATGAGGCGGTATTTGGTTCAGTGTTATGGACAGGTGATTTTATTGCTGAGAAATCAGGCGAATATCGATTCAGCGCTAATCCAGGGCTAGGTAAGGCAAAAATATTTATTGATGGTAAAAAAGTAAAATTGAATGAAAAAGGCCAGCCAGCGTTTGGCGGGTTACTACCAGCGCCGAAGATTGGTAATATTTTATTATCATCTGGAAGGCATTCAATTAGAGTTGAATATTCAGCTAAACCCAATATTTTTCTTTCATTCATCTTAAAGATAGTTATGCCAGGTATATCTGATTTGCTGAAAAAATTTCGATTTTTGGAAATTGGTTGCAGGTTACCTGAACCAGAAATATCTCAAGCTATTGATTTAGCCCGAAATTCAGATTTATCTATAATTGTTGTGGGCTCTTCAGATAATTACGAATCAGAGGGAGAAGATAGGCCCACTATGAAATTGACTGGAAAACAAGATGAACTTATTGAATCAATATTAAATGTGAATCAAAATACTATCGTTATAATTAATACGGGATCTCCCGTTGAAATGCCATGGGTTAACAAATGTCCAGCTATTTTACAGGTTTGGCTCCCAGGACAGGAAGGAGGAAATGCAATGGCTAATGTAGTATTTGGAAACGTGAATCCATCTGGGAAATTACCCGTTACTTTTCCTAAAAAACTGGAAGATAATCCATCTTATGGATATTATCCTGGTGATAAGAAGGTATTTTATGATGAAGGTATTTATGTAGGATATCGACACTACGACACAAAAAATGTTGATCCATTATTTCCTTTTGGTCATGGACTGTCCTACACCAAATTTGATTATGGCCCAATAGCGGGACCAAGTAACATTGTATCTGGTGAAAAAATAAACTTATCAATAACAGTAAAAAATTCCGGTCAACGTAAAGGAAAAGATGTAGTTCAGTGTTATATCAGAGATATGGAATCAAGTATTGATAGACCCAATAAAGAATTGAAAGCATTTCAAAAGGTTACTTTAGAGCCTAACGAATCGAAATTAATCAAGATTTCACTTGATGAAACTGCACTATCTTTCTTTGATCCAGGCTATAACAGTTGGGTTGTAGAACAGGGGAAATTTGAAATATTGATTGGTAGTTCGTCGCGGGATATTCGCAGTAGAAAGATTATTAATTTTAAGAATTAATGGTTTATATCATGAGATTATTTTTTATGGTCATCATTACTATATTATTTGCCGGGGATAAAGAAGCCCTGCGGCAAGATATATTAAATGATCCTGCTTTCCAAAAAGTGTGGTCCTATCTTGAGGATAAGGATGTTCCAAAGGATTATATAGTAAATACATTTCTTGATTCGGGAATACAGATTCACTCAAAGATCATTGATTCTTTTAATAATCCTTACGAGAAAAAAAGCTGGGATGTATACCGAAAAATATTCATGACGGAAAAAAGGTTATTGGGAGGTATTAAGTTTTTTAAGGAGAACAGCAAATTGGTAATGCATGTGTCTGATAGTATGCGTGTGGATCCTTATTTACTGGTAAGTCTTATAGGCATTGAAAGCAATTATGGTAAGCATTATGGACAATATACCGTATTTAATGCTTTGTATACACTGATTCATCAATTGCCACGCAAAGTTAAATGGGCATCCAGAGAGTTGGCTGAATTTATTATTTTATGTCATGGTAACAAAATTGACCCACACTCAATATATGGATCTTATGCTGGTGCCTTCGGTTTTGGTCAATTCATTCCTTCCAGTTTCAATAATTATGCTATTGATTTTGATGGTGACAGTGTAAGGCATCACGATGAATGGCCGGATGTGCTGGGAAGTATCGCCAACTATCTCTTGAAAAATGGCTATAAACCTGATGACGATGATTACTCAAAAGGATCTAAAAATTGGAAATCTGTATTTGCATACAACCATTCTAATAATTATGTAGGCGTTGTTATGGAATTACGTCAGGAAATAAAAAGCGGGATTATTGGAAATTAATTATAATTCTAGGATTAATTCCTTTTCACCATCCTCACGATTTATTTTTACTTTCACTCTTTGACCAGGTTTTAAATCTGTCAATCTTGCCATGTAATCATAAATATTTCGAACATCTTTTCCATTTATTGCAGTGATTATATCACCCTTTTTCATGCCGGCTTTGGCAGCTGGGCCATCCTTTTTTGATAGACCATCTATTTCCAGTCCAACTTTCTGACTGCCATATGCCGGAATTATTCCAAAGGTTACTTTAAATACAGGATTCTGATTATTGCCAGTATTTGTTTCAATTTCTGCGAACGCAGGTTTTTTTTCTATTTGCGAAACGTCTATGATCAAGTCATATATGAAATCAAGGATTTTCTTTTCTCCTTTATAATCAATTTTATCCCAGTCATCAGTTGGTTTGTGATAATCTTCATGTGCGCCAGTAAAGAAAAATAAAACGGGAATATTTTCGCGATAGAAACTAGCGTGGTCACTGCGTCCAAAATCCATACCACCCATGTTTGTTTCAATTTCTAAAGTATGGCGATTACTAGCGTCTTCTATGATGTTCACAAAATTCCCTGAACTACCTACCCCCCCTAAAACAACTGGACTATCATTCAGTCTTCCAACCATATCCATATTAACCATCATTGCTGTATTACTTATATTTCTTGCTGGGTTTTTAACATAATACTTCGAACCCAACAATCCTTTTTCCTCAGCATCAAAACATATAACTAAAACACTTCGCTTCAATAAATGTCTGTTGCTCATGAATTTGTAACTTAATTCAAGTATACCGGCCGTACCGGATGCATTATCGTCGGCGCCGTTGTGGATAATTAACGTATCTGGATTTAAAGAACCCGACCTTCTGCCTCCTAAACCCAAGTGATCAAAATGTGCACCCACGATGATATATTCATCTTTTAGTACTGGATCATTCCCCTCAATAAACCCGATCATATTAGTTGCTATTTCTTTACCAAACTTTAAGTTCACATTAGCCGATACTTTACAATCAACTGTGAAAGATAAAGGCGTTAACTGTTCGTCTAACTTTGAACGCAATTCAGCGATTGACTGTCCATGCTTTATTAACATTTCATCAGCTAATGAATGTGTTATCTGGATTACTGGCAACCCTACCGTGGAAGAACTTTGTCTGTATTGTAATGTCCTCAGGTTGTTTTCATCCTCAGTTTGAAATCGATTCATGAAAAGAATACCACCTGCACCATGGTCCCTGGCAACAATTATTTTATTATATAGCGTTTTATGTCTACCATAAGGTGAATGAGGGCTGTCACCATCAGGACCATCTAATAGTAATAGTACCCATTTACCGCGCACGTCTATATCAGCATAATCACGCCAGGATAAAGAGTCATTTATATCAAGCCCGTACCCAATGAATACAACATCTTCATTTATACTTCCATTCCCTGATGAACCTAAAGGAATAAAATCTTTTTGCACTATATATTGTTTTCTTGAATTACGAATTCTTAGCATATTTCTTTTGCCCAATGATACACTGTTGATAAATGAAAAAGGTTGCTTATAGCCCTTTGTACCCGCAGGTTCAACTCCCTGTGCTTCCCAATGCTTACTAATGTAATCAATGGCTAATTTTGATCCTGGAGTTCCTGGCAACCGGCCATTCAAATTGTCCGAAGCCAAATATTTTATGTGTGCCAGTATTTCAAATGACATTATTTCAGCAGATCCAGGGTCAATTTTATCTTGGTTTGAGCGATTAATGATAAATATGCCACTTAGAACAATGATCAATAGAATTATTAGTTTATTTATTTTTTCGTTCATATTAGATAATGCATGTACTGATATATTTAATTTGTAAGATTTATAGTTATTAGATTCTCATTGTCCAAGGTAAATAAATAAAATAAATAATTACAGCAATTAATGTCAGAAACCAAAACAGATGGAATTAGGATAGTAGTTAATAGTGAGTATATACCGGATCGGTCTAATCCGACAAAAAACCGTTTTTTTTATGCCTACCATATTACGATCCACAACGAGGGCAGTGAGCCGGCGAAACTCCTGAGCAGATATTGGCACATTACAGATGCAGAAGGTAATGTCGAGGAAGTACGAGGTCCTGGCGTGGTCGGCTACCAACCTCGCCTGGAACCAGGTGAATCGTTTGATTATACCAGTTTCTGCCCCTTAATGACGGAGTTCGGCGTAATGCATGGTATTTTTAATATGGTTAGAGATGATGGTGAAAAGTTTGATGCGTTAATTAAACCGTTTAAATTGGCTGTTCCTTTTTCAGTTAATTAAAGATATATATAAAGATATAAAATACCTCACATTTGTTCTGGTAATCCGTAATAAAACAAAAATACTTGCCACCGTTGGCCCGGCTTGCTCCGATCATAAAGTTTTGCAAAATATGGTTGATTCCGGAGTAAATGCTTTCAGGATTAATATGTCCCACGGATCATTTCGGGAAAAGAAAGCGCTTTTTGATCAGATCAAAAAACTAAAAAATTCCGATGGGAATCACCCAAGCATTCTGACCGATTTAGCTGGTCCGAAAATCCGAATTAAAGATGTAAAAGACGAAATGGTGTTGAAAACTGGGCAGACAATGTTTATAGCCAATGAACAAGAAGTAGATGATAAAAAAATTATTATTTCCTCTGGTTTTTCGTTTGGAAGAATATCTAAGGGCGGGAAAATTATTATTAATGACGGCCGCGTTCATTTGGAAGTGATGGAAAAGATGGATGAACATTTACTAAAAATTAAAGTGCTGATTGGCGGAAAGATTAAAAAAAACAAGGGCGTAAATTTTCCTGGCGTAGCTTTAGATATGCCGTCTTTTACTGAGCAGGATGTTGCCGATTTGGAATTGGCCATTGATGAGGGAACAGACTGGGTTGCATTATCATTTGTGCGTTCACCATATGATAAAGAAGCTATTGATGCCATTCTAAAAGATAAAGGTGTTGATTTACCGGTAATGGCAAAAATAGAAAAATGGGAAGCCTTGGAACATCTGGATGAAATAATCAATACATTTGACGGTATAATGGTCGCCCGTGGCGATTTAGGGGTAGAAATTCCACAGGAACAAGTACCCTTAGTACAAAAAAAGATTATTGCACTAGCAAATAAAGTGGGTAAACCTGTGGTAATTGCAACACAATTATTAGAAACTATGGTGGAAAGCCCAACTCCAACCCGCGCGGAAGTAAGTGATATAGCGAATGCAATTTTTGATGGTACAGATGCATTGTTAGTAACGGGTGAAACCGCAATAGGAAAATTTCCTGAAAAGGTAATTAATGTACTATCAAGGGTAATATTGGAAACAGAGCAGACTATTAATTTTGATAAAATACATCAATCAATTTCTCACAAGCAGCATACTGCAGACGCAATAAGTCATGCCACCTGTCAAATTGCGAATGATATGGATATTGGAATTATTTTGACATTAACTCACAGTGGTAGTACTGCTAGAATGATAGCGCGATATAAACCATCGGCTGATATTATTGCCCTCACTCCTGTTGAAAAGACCTACCGTCAGTTATCTATTATTTGGGGTGTAACCCCCAATATGATAGATCAATATTCCAGTTCAGATGACATTCCAGATGTATCATCCAAGTTTATAGGAAAAAATCATTTACTGGATAAAGGAGAGCATTATGTTGTTACCGGTGGAGTGCCGGTTGGTGTGTCGGGCACAACAAATTATTTATTTGTCCAGAAAGCATAATTATGTTTACTAATAAGGGAAAGCTATGAAAAATGTTTATTATTTTGGGAATGGAAAAGCAGAAGGAACTGCAGAGCAAAAAAATACACTTGGAGGCAAAGGTGCCAACCTTGCAGAGATGACCAATTTAGGAATTCCGGTACCACCCGGTTTTACTCTTACTACCAATCTTTGTATGACTTATCTGGATAATGGTTCGTACCCGGAAAGCTTGGAAAATGAAGTTCAGAGTGCTGTGGTGGAAATTGAAAAGACTATGGGTCAAAAATTTGGTGATGCTGATAATCCATTATTGGTGTCTATTCGCTCGGGAGCAAGACAATCAATGCCAGGCATGATGGAAACAGTTCTTAACGTTGGTTTAACCAAAAAAACGATCCCAGGCTTAATTAATAAAACCAACAATCCACGTTTTGTATATGATGCCTATCGCAGACTAATCACGATGTATTCCGATGTCGTTATGGAAAAATCAGAAGGAATCGAGTCAGCACAAGGAACTGGGATTCGAGAACAATTGGAAGAAATTATGGATCATATGAAAAACGATCGCGGCATATCTGTCGATACAGATCTGACGGCAGATGATCTTAAACAATTGTGCGAAGAATTTAAATTAAATATTAAAGATACGCTTGGTAGTGAATTTCCAGATGATCCAGCAATACAGCTCTGGGGTGGTATTTCGGCTGTTTTCAAATCGTGGGCTGGAAAACGGGCAGTAAGTTATAGAAAAATCGAGAACATACCGGAAAATTGGGGAACGGCTGTAAATGTACAAACTATGGTGTTTGGTAATATGGGTGATAATTCCGCTACTGGCGTTGCTTTTACACGTAATCCTGCTACTGGTGAAAATGTATTTTACGGTGAATGGCTTATCAATGCCCAAGGCGAGGATGTGGTTGCCGGTATTCGTACACCTTATCCATTAAATAGTAATACAAAATCGAAAGATACAGACCAATTACCTGCCTTGGATGAATTAATGCCTGATGTTTATGATCAATTAGATGCTATACGAACCAAACTTGAAAATCATTATTGCGATATGCAGGATATCGAATTTACCATCCAGGATGGAAAATTATGGATGCTACAAACACGGATCGGAAAAAGAAATGGTGCTGCCGCGATCCGGATTGCTTGCGAAATGCAATCGTCCGGCTTAATTACAGTGGAAGAGGCAGTATCGCGAGTTACACCAGATCAACTGGATGAGATCATGCATTCTATGGTCGATCCAGCATCGGAAAAAAAAGCAACATTACTGGCTAAAGGTTTACCTGCTGGTCCTGGTGGCGCGATCGGACAGATTGTTTTTACAGCAGATGCTGCAGAAGAATGGGTAAAAAATGGCCATGATGTTGTACTGGTACGAAATGAAACCTCTCCAGAGGATGTACATGGAATGCATGTAGCCAACGCAATCCTTACAGCAAAAGGCGGCATGACTTCACACGCTGCTCTTGTTGCTAGAGGGTGGGGAAAATGCTGTATTGTTGGTTGTTCCGCATTGCAAATAAAAATATCTGATAAAACTTTGACAGTTGATAACCAAGTTTTAAAAGAAGGCGATTGGCTTACCCTGAATGGGTCAGCCGGTATGATTTATAAAGGACAGTTAGATCTAATAGATCCTGATTTAAGTATTAATGAACATTATGGTATACTAATGGAAATGGCTGATAAAATAAGAAGGCTTGGTATTCGGGCCAATGCCGAAAGACCAGAAGATGCATTAAAAGCTCGTGATTTTGGTGCAAAGGGAATTGGCCTTTGTCGGACAGAGCATATGTTTTTCGATCCAGAAAGAATTCTAGCCGTTAGAGAAATGATTATCGCTGAAGAAGCAGAAAAACGCCGCAGGGCGATTATGAAGTTATTACCTTTTCAGCGGAATGATTTTAAGGGGATACTTTCAGCAATGTCACCCCATCCCGTCACAATTAGATTACTTGATCCGCCATTGCATGAATTCATGACCCTTACAGATGATCAGAAAAATGAACTGGCAGCTGAATTAAATATTAGTAATGAAAAATTAGATAATCGGATTAAGGGACTTGAAGAACTAAATCCCATGCTTGGACACCGGGGCTGCCGTCTTGGAATCGCTTATCCGGAGATCACCGAAATGCAATCACGCGCAATATTTGAAGCTACAGCTGAGTTAACTGCTGCAGATATTAAGGTAGCTCCGGAAGTAATGATACCGCTTGTCGGAACATATAAAGAATATGAACATCAGGAAAATATTGTTCGCCGTATAGCGGATAAGGTCATAACTGAAACTGGAACTAGTTTTAACTACATGATTGGCACTATGATCGAACTTCCTCGAGCGGCATTGACTGCTAATGAAATTGCACAGAAGGCGGAATTTTTCAGCTTTGGTACTAATGATCTTACGCAAACAACATTTGGTTTTAGCCGTGACGATATTGGTGGATTTTTACCTGAATACTTGGAAATAGGGATTTTGGACAATGATCCATTTCAGAGTATAGATCAAACAGGTGTAGGCCAATTATTACAGATTGGCGTTGAAAAGGGTCGCAGTGTTCGCAAAGATTTGAAAATTGGGATCTGCGGTGAACACGGAGGAGATCCAGCCAGCATTGAATTTTGCAATAACATAGGGCTGGACTATGTAAGCTGTTCGCCATTCAGAGTCCCAATTGCCCGGCTGGCTGCAGCGCATGCACAAATAAATGCGCAGAAAGCGTAAACAAAAAATAGATGACATCACATCTCAAGAATTTGTTATCCGCTCAAAAACATTTTTTCCTTGAAATAATTTTTTGCTATTGATACAATAACTTCCTATTGTATAAAAGACTAGCTAATTTTACCAATTAAGAGGAGAAAATGCCGGTGTTGGATAAATCAACTTTAGACAAATCAATCGCTACATTAAATACCAGAAAAGATGAATGGGCTAGCCTGCCTATAGCTGAGAGAATTCCTCTTTTCCAAGGCGCATCTGAAAAAACTGCTGAAGTAGCTGATAATTGGGTTGCAGCAGCAGTAAAGGCAAAATCAATACCAGAAGATTCACCGCTAGTAGGTGAAGAATGGGCTTCGGGACCTTGGGCACTTATCTATGGTATTGAGAGCATGATCGGTACTTTACAATCTCTTGAGAAAGGTAACAATCCTCCGATAGGGAAGATACGAAAAAGGCCAGGGGGGCAATTAATAGCAGATATTTTCCCATATAATATTTACCATAGATTATTGCTTAGCGGTATTAAAGCAGAAGTATGGATGCAGGATGATGTTATTGAGGATAATTTCGCGGATAATGTAGCAAAAATTTATAAGAATAAAGATCAAAGTGGCCATTTATCGCTGGTGCTAGGAGCTGGAAATATAGCGGCTATTCCTCCACTGGATGTTTTGGATAGGCTATTTGCTCATCTATCAGTTTGTATTTTGAAGGTTCACCCAGTAAATAATTATCTTAAAGAAATTTTCGATACCATTTTTGATGGTTTTGTATCTGCCGGGTATTTACAAATAGTTTCAGGAGGGGCAGATGTAGGGAAATATCTTTGTCAACATGAAGATATAGATCATATCCATATTACTGGAGGTGCGAAGACCTATGAGTCCATTGTTTTTGGTTCAGGATCGGAAGGCCAGGAAAAAAAGAAACGCGGCGAAGTGCAATTGGATAAATCTATAACAGCAGAACTTGGTTGTGTAACACCGACAATAGTGGTTCCAGGTCCTTGGTCAAAAGCTGATTTAAAATACCAGGCTGAAAATATTGCTACTCAAAAACTTCATAATGGCAGCTTCAATTGCATCGCCAGCCAAATTCTTGTTTTACCAGAAATCTGGGATTCAGTAGATGATTTGCTTGCTGTAGTTAAATCAACAATATCAACTGCCACACCTAGAAAACCCTATTACCCAGGCGCACAGGATCGACATGAAAGCGTAAAAAAAGTATACCAGAATTGCGAAGACCTGGATGATTCCGATTCCTGTGAATTGCCTAGGATTTTGATTACCAATCTTGATAATGATAATGCGAATGAATATTTGTTTAATGAGGAAGTCTTTGTTGGTGCATTGGGGCAGACATCTTTGCCCGGAAGTAATCCAAGCGAATACCTGAAAAATGCCGTACAATTTTGCAATGAAAATCTGTGGGGAACGCTCGGTGCAAATATTCTTATTCACCCAAAAACGATAAAGGAACTAGGACCTGATTTCGAAAATGCCATTGCGGACTTGCGTTATGGATCTATTGGCGTGAACACTTGGTGTGCATTAGCTTTTTTAACAGCTGAATGCACTTGGGGAGCTTTCCCTGGCCATACAAGTAAAGATATTCAAAGCGGTAATGGTGTGGTACATAATACACGTTTGTTTGAAAAGCCGGAAAAGACGGTAGTGTATGCACCATTTACTCCATTCCCACGCAATATTTTAAAAGGTGAGTTGCACATGTTTCCCAAACCGCCCTGGTTTGTTACAAACAAACAAGCGCATAATGTTTCAAGGCGCTTTACTTATTTTCAGGCTAATCCAGGACCGCTACATTTGCCTGGATTATTTTTCGATGCCCTTCGCGGTTAAAATGCTTTTATAGTTCTTTCGCTTTTTTATACAAGGTGTCCCTGATTTTATCGAATCTTTCGCCAGGGATGGCAAAAAGAAAATAAATGTAGTGGATAGTTGCCAAAATAAGGAATGTCCCGTGTTCCCAAAGCTCCATTCGATCTCCAAATAAGATATCAAAAATACTGAATAGGAAAAAAATAACGATAATCATTTTCATATTTAGTCGGTTCCAATCAGAGTGAATATTCCCTAGAATTAACACCAACAATAAAGATAATCCCAAGATTGTTTCGATGAAACCCATGGTATAAAGAGCAGTCAAAGCCATCCATTTTGGTAAATTTAACCGTTTGAAATATCCGATCATTTTAGAATCCCTGTTTACACCAAACCATCCAAACGGTTCAACCGGTTGTATTTTATACACTTTTTCTCCATCTAGGTTATAGATAATAGAATTGGTTGCGTAGGAATTAGGGTTTGGAATAAAGTCACCATTGTAAAACTTATCTAAACCATTTAAAAGCCAGAACAAACCCCAAAAGACCATTAATATTTTATAAAATGATATTTTGGAGTTTAAATACTTAACAATATTCATTTTTTTGTCCTAAAATTTATTAAGAAATTTAATATAATGATTTAACCCAATCAGTATCTACCTCAAATAATTTTTCACCTAATGTAGATGCAATATTTACTTGTTCTACATTTCTTTGCCCAAGCAGTACACAGCCAGTTGGTGCGTCAAATAAAAGTGCATCAATTATTCCGCGCATCACAGGGTATGGATGATCAGAAAATCTATCTTCAAGGAGTATCTTATTTTCCTGCATTTTTTTTATTACATCTATTTTAGTAAAATCATTTACATTGGTGCGAAAATCACCATCACCAAATGTCACTGGATCCGTGTATTTCCCAGTTAATAATCCATGCTTAATTGGCGAAAAAAAACATACGCCAGAATTGTGCTCATCGATCCAATCTTTTAGACCTGACGGGCCATATGTATCATCCTTAACATTACGATAAGGTTGCACTACATCTGGTTGTGCAGCATCGATATACTTCATGATTTTGAACAGGTCCCAATCAGATAAACCCACAAATCGTGTTTTACCTTCTTCCTGAAAACGACGAACCGTTTCTAAGGCGTCATTAAAGTATTCGTCTTGTTTTCCGAAGTTGCAGTGATGCAGGTACAGCAGATCAACGCAATCAGTCTGCAAGTTAATCAATGATTGATCCATTTGTTTACGCATATGCACTGGATGGTAAAAATGCCCATATTCACCAATATCCCAACCAACTTTTGTAGCTAAAAAAATATCGGTCCTTGGAACCTGCCCCCATAAGGAACCGATTAATTTTTCAGATCGCCCGTCACCGTAAACGTCTGCGGTATCCCAGTGATTGATACCGATTTCATGGCAACGCAGCAACGCATTAATAGAATCAGCGTTCTTTTGTCCTTCCCAGCCCACGGGTGTTTCTCCTTGTTTATTGGCACCGCCATATGACCAGGTCCCTAAACTTATTGTAGATACCTTTGCACCAGTTTTACCTAAAACGATTTTTCTCATATTTTAGTACTCTTTATTTTTTACTGCTTTTGCAATTTCTAAAGCATTAGGCGTATCGCTATGAATGCAAATTGTTTGCGCATTAATCGATATAGTATTGCCATCCATAGAAATAATTTCCCCACTTTTCATGATCATCATTGCCTGCTTTGCTGCCTTAGCAGGATTTGTTATTAACGCATTTTCTAGTTCCCTATTTCTTAGGGATCCGTCCGCCTCGTAAATCCTGTCTGCAAAACCTTCTTCTGCTACATTTAAACCCATTTCTTTCCAGATATCGATCATTAATGAATCAGATAAACCCACAATAGTCAATTGCGGATCAATTTGTTTTACCGCTAAACCAATAGCGTTGGAAATGGTGCTGCTTTTTGCCGCTTGATTATACAGTGCTCCATGTGGTTTTACATGTTGGATTTCTGTTTTTTCTGCAGCCGCAATCTCAAATAAATTCTCTATTTGTTTCATTATGGTATCAGTTATATCATAAGGATTCATAACCATTATTTTTCTGCCAAAATTTTCTTTATCTGGAAAGCCGGGATGTGCACCAATATTCACGTTCTTTTCAATTCCCATACGTATCATTGTTTTCATAAAATTATAATCACCGGCATGGCCACCACAGGCAATATTTATAGAGGTGATATAATCCATTAATTGATAATATGTTCCATCTTCTAATAAATGGGGGAATTCCCCCACGTCACTATTTATATCAATCATGGTCCAAATTATGTATAAATTTTTCTTGATCGACCTTTAATTTTTCTGCACTACTAAAACTGATCAATTCAAACTGAAAACAATCTCCTGCTTTTAACTGACCAACTTTCCTGATATCAGCGCTTACGACGTTTGCGATAATTGGATAGCCACCCGTTGTTTGATGCTCAACAAATGATATAATTGGTTGACCATCTCCCGGTATTTGTATTGAACCCAATGATATCCCCGCAGTTGTTATTTCGTTTCCTTTTTTGGTTTTAATCGCATTTCCAATCAATCGCAAACCCATGCGATTGGATAACTTTGTCACCTGATATTGGTGTTGAAAAAGTTTATTTTTTTGATTTTTATCGAACCATGGCCATTGTGCCCCTTTAGTAACCTTAATAATTTTTGTATCTGTTGTTATTGAATCATTTACTTTTTTTATGGGTTTAATTAAATCGTCTAATGGTCCAAATTCTAGTTCATCCAGGTTTTTTAATATTCTGCCATGAAGTCCCCCAATTCCGGATGTAAGGTGTGTTGTTTTCGCGCCCATGACATCCTCAATATTAATTCCGCCTGCTACACAAAGATAACATCTAGCTCCATTTTTAGTGGAACGAATATCTAGAATCTGCCCCTTTTTTATTGGCAATCTTTTCCAGAATGGAATGGATTTGTTATCTAGCTCTGCTTCGAACTCACTGCCGGTCAAGGCAACAAAAGCATCAGATTTAAAATGATATTTATCCCCAATTATTGTCATTTCAATACCAGCGTAGTGTTTCGGGTTGCCGACTAGAATATTTCCTATTGTAAGTGAAAAATTATCTGCCGCTCCTGAAGCAGAAACACCCAAATGGGCGTAACCAAATCTGCCTTGATCCTGTACAGTTGATTGTAAACCTGCCCTTAAAACTTCAAGCCCCATTGGATCTCTTTAATTGTTCATATTTATTTTTGCTGATAGATTTGAACTGGACCTTATCACCCATTTGAATTAAACTGTTTTTAGGGTTGGATAAATTGAAAATTTCTAGCGGTGTTCGACCAATTAAATTCCATCCTCCCGGGGATGAAAATGGGTATATACCGGTTTGCTGTCCTGCTATTGCTACCGATCCCTGTGGAACACATTTTCGCGGAGTCTTTAGTCGGGGCGTTGTCAGTACTTGATCCATACCACCCATATAAGGAAACCCTGGTGAAAATCCCAAAAAATACACTAGATAATTTCCGGATTGGTGTTTCTGAATTATTTCTTTTTCATTGAGTCCTGAAAATTGCTCCACTCGCTGCATATCTTTTCCATAATCATAGCCATAGAGAACTGGAATTTCCACTAATCTGGCCTGCGGAGTTTTACCGTCTTGTTCAATATCCAAACTATTTTCTATTATTATTATAGTATCGTAAATATTAGCCATCTTATGAAGTGTAAATAGCATTGATGTGTAACCTGGATGAATGTTAATAACTCCCTCTATTGGGTTATTGATGAAGTGGGTAATAAGTGAAAATATTTTTTTATGAACTAACTCTGAAATTTGATGACCAAATTCCAGTAGAATTGTGCAATCAGAAACAGGTAAAATTTTAGGATATTCTTTCAGAATTAGTTTTCCAGATCATAGTGGATTAAGATTGTTACATAGCATTATCATTTTGATATTTATTATTGTTATTTGTACATGAAATTATGGTGAGTTAATAAAAACAATTTTATAATTTTTAAGGATCAGATTTATGCTAAAAGTAATTGATATTGGACATAAAAACTATGGACTTGATACGGCTATAGCGACCATGGAAGCGGAAGTGAGTAAAATGATTTTTAATGGTGAATCGAAAGCAATAAAAATTATTCATGGCCATGGCACTGGTGTTTTAAAAGATGCGGTACGTGAATGGTGCGCTAGTCAATCCGGACGTTTTAAAGCTGTTATTTTTGGTGAGGATTATGATATGTTTCATAGCAATTCCATGGCTATGCGTTCGGCATGTGGATTGCCGGACGATAAGGATTTTGGCCAGAGAAATAGTGCAGTTACATATATTTGGTTAGGGTAAATTTCACAGTTAATGCAGGGAATATGATCAAATGATTTCAGACTACGGTAAATTTGATCACTTATTTCATAATCTAAAGCCAGATACTATCGAGGGGATTAAGATATTCAGTCGAAGTGACGAATATATTAAACCACAAAAATATGATGAAGTGACCAATTTAGAGAATAAGATCTGGGCTGATTTGTATATCAACCTTGAATTACTATTAGATCAATATGCATCCAGAGAATATTTGCTTGGCGTTAAAGCATTGCCCATACCAAGAGATCGTTTTCCAGAATTTGATGATATTTCACCTATTGTAGAAAATTCCACAGGCTGGACTTTATTGCCCGTTGCGGGATTTCTGAATGAAGAATTGTTTTTTGAAGTTAATGCGAACCGCCAATTTCCCGTCAGTGATATTATCAGAAATTCGCCACGCTTTGATGATAAATATGCTGATCGTGATATTCGGAACGATAGAGGTTATACACCTGAACCAGATATTTTTCATGATGTACAAGCACATGTACCATTTTTGATGAATAAAGACTATGGTGATTTTTTGGCCGATGTCGGCGCTCTAGGTCATGATATTATTACGGATCACCGGGGGCTTGGATCAGAGTTGGTCGCCCATAATTTAAAACGGTTACAAAATTTTGCCTGGTGGACATACGAATTTGGTGTCGAGAAAAATAAGGGAGGATCAGATAATATACGTCGCAGTAATAACGATATTGATTATGAGATTTATGGTGCTGGAATTATTTCATCATACGACGAAACTTTGAATGTGGTAAACTGCGCCAAAAGATCATCAAAACAATCACAGTTTTTACCTTTTGATATTGAAGAAATTGTTATGACTCGCTACGATTATAGCAATATTCAGGATAGATACTATGTAATAAATTCAATGGGAGATTTATATGCAGCATATTACGAAAATAAAAATTTATTCTTTTTTGAAGGGTAAAATATAAAGTTTTGAAATTTTTTTCACTATTCTTAATCATTTTAACATTCATTACTCTATTCTATAGCTGTGCTATTTTCGAACCAAATTTAAAAACTTTGTCCGAAACAGCACCAGATGTGGTAGTAGCAAAACAGGATTCTCTATTGGCTTTGAGTAAAGAGAAACGCCCTGAGTTTGTAACTATTTTAACGACAGCGCACATAAACATTGCCAGGCGTGCAGAAAAATCGGGTGATATATCCGTCGCTGTAGATGAATATAAAAAGGTGTTGAAAATTGATCCAAAAAATAAGACTGCCCGCTATGAATTATTGGTGCTAGAAGGATTAAATCTATACAGGAAGGGAAGTAAGTCTGCACTATGGGACGCAATAGAACTTTTCTCTAAGGCTGCTTCCATTGATGCGGATAGCGGTATAGCAAACTATTGGATAGCTAAATCTTATGAAAAAAAAGACAGTAAGGATTTCGAATTGATTATCGAGGCGTATGAAAAGGCTTTGACTAAAAAATTACCAGAAGATATACGTCAAGATGCTGAAAATGCAAAAAATATTGCATACAAAAACAAAACCACTTTAGATAAATTTTGGAAATAAAATACCTATTTTTCAACGTATACAATTATTAAAAATTCTAATTATTATTTCGCTTTGTATTTTTCTACATACCATTAAATGGTAAACCATCTAGTAACATCTTTTATTGTTAGGGTGAACAGACAGTGATATATTTACATTCGGTGAAATCCAATTATCAAGAATAAAAAGCATGAATAAACGATAAAATTATTATGAATGTTTTTTGACTAATTAAAACCGAGGAATTACCGGTATGAAAATCCACACACCAAATAACAGTGCCCTTCTTTCAATAATATTCCTTATTGCCTTTAGCTCTATACAAGGAAAAGATTATGATATATCCGGCAAAGTAGTCGATAGTAATGGCGAAAAAGTTGGTAAAGTAACTGTACTGCTCTTAGATAAATCTGAGCTAGAGGTACAAAGTACTACAACAAAGGGTAGCGGGAAGTACAAATTTAAAAAGGTTCTATCTGGCAATTATATTGTAAGTGTAGATGCGGGTGAATTAGGCAAAGGTAGTAAAAAAGTAAAAGTAGGAGAAAAGAATTTAAAAGATATAGAAATTGTA
>Ga0208764_10000501_pt1 | contig 24976 bp, 27 predicted proteins | sample ETNtaG_18_FD_185762 | JGI IMG/M metagenome (GOLD analysis project Ga0208764, IMG submission 185762) | Marine microbial and viral communities from oxygen minimum zone, Eastern Pacific Ocean - ETNP201302SV91 (SPAdes) (version 2) | ecosystem: Environmental > Aquatic > Marine > Oceanic ... | reverse complement strand
GTGAGTCGGTACACATTATGCGATACAAGGATGTAAATGAAAGAATGCAAGTATTATACCCATACTTTTTGTATAATCTATTTGGAAAGGAACTAGATTCTTACCCAGTTACTGATGGAACAAACACGTACTGGTTAGTACCACTAATTGTTGGATTTGACACAAGAGATATTCCATATACGGCAGGAAATCCATATCTACGATTAGCTGGATTTGGATTGGTCGATACCTACAATGGTGATATTAGTTTAATCAAATATGGTGATGATTTCTTTTCAGAGATGATGATGAGTCAATATGCTGATGACATTATTGAAACTCCATCTTGGTTAGAGGAACAGATCAGATATCCAGAAGAATTATTCAACTGGAAGACTGAGATGTATAACATCTACCACGTTACAGATGTAGAGACATTCATTCAGGCAAACGAGTTCTATGAAATTCCAAGAGGTTTGGACACATACTATGTTGAAGCTAAACCACCAGGATTTGAAGAGACAGAATTCATCGGTCTGCTTTCACTTGAATTGCGAGGCTCACAAGGAAGAAACTTGGCCGGATATATGGTAGTTGAAAATGATTTGTCTAATCTTGGTAAAATGCAATTTTATGAAGTTCCATTAGACTCTGAAACAAAACTTCTTGGACCAACATCTGTACGTGAAGCATTAGATCGTGATCCTGACTTTGCACAATTAAAGACACTTTTGAGAAATCCAAGAATTGGTGACAATATTCTTTATCGTGTAGGTGACCATGACACATACTTTATTCCTGTTTACACTGCAGGTGCAGGTGGTGTTGTAGCACAATTAGGTACAATTGCTGCTGTAGGTGCAGGATTTACTGGTGAATACTATGTTGGTCTTGGTGAGACGCAAGAACAAGCATTTGAAGCATACCTACAGAAACTGTCAGGAATTGTTCCAACAGCTAGAAACGGCGAAGGTGTTATCCAGTTAGACAAAGAGGAAAGAATTGAGAAGGTTTTGTCGATCTTTGAAGAACAAGGACTTGTTATGATTAAACCAACATCCATACAGATCCCAATTTCATTCCTAGAAGGTGAGATTGTGTTCTACACAGAGTCTGATCTAGAAGATACTGAAAGAGTGATCACTGACTTTGTTGAAAAGATGGTGGTTAGTCCTAGAATAATGATGTGGGAAGATGAATCTGTAATCTACTTGGGTACTGTAAAAGTAGTTGAAGGTATAGCTGAATTGCATTATATCTCGATTCAGGTTGGAAAATAATCAAGTTCATGTTACTAGTAGTTGATAACGGATCAGTGTTTACAACAAACATTTCCAAGATTCTTTTAAAAAATAAAATAGAATTTGATGTAATTAACTTCGAACAAATAACTAATTTTGTTCTTACAAAATCTGATGCGTTTATTTTATCAGGACGGCGAAAAAATGAGCAAAGAATGAACGCCACTAATTCAGAAATTATTAACCATGTATTATCTGAGAAAAAACCATTACTTGGAATATGTTATGGTGCGGAAATCCTTGCCTTGACATTAGGCGGTACTATTCGTAAATCAGAAGATATTACTAAAGGAATACATACAGTGAATGTAAAAACACCTAATCCCCTCTGCGAACAAGATCTACAGGTGTATCAAAGCCATGGTTATGAAATTGCTAAATTAGGCACTAAACTAGAAAATTTTGCAACATCTGATACTTGTCAGCATGAAATAATCAAACATAAAACTCTACCAATTTTTGGAACACAATTTCATCCTGAGATGAGTGATGACGGTCAATTACTAATTGAATCTTTTTTGAAAATTATACATTGAAATATGCAACTGATCGTTACAAAAAAATGGTAAAAAAGCTAGATTTGACAACAAATGAAAAAGGAGAGATAACTTCACCTACATATGTTGAAATTGTTGCAAAAATTAATGAGATCATTGACAAGATCGAAAGTTAATAAAAAATGCGGAGTGCGGGATTTGAACACGCGACCTCCAGCTTGGGAAGCTGACGTCATACCGGTCTAGACTAACTCCGCGCGAATCAGACTTGCAGATTAGCATTATATAGTTTAATCAATTTATTACATCATGGATGCAAAATGCCCAGAGTGTGAACAAGTAGCACAAACAGATGAAAACTTGACCAAAGTTACCTGTCCACATTGTAATTTTGAATCTACATATGATGATTATATTGAGATAATGAAAGACCAAGCAATTAACATGGCAGGAGATTATATTCCTGATAGACCAGGTTTTTGATTACCAAAAATTTCCCTTATCTGAACAATCAAGATGTGAACCACATCTTGGGCATATCAAATGACAGGCTTGAATGTCCAACATCACTTCTTCACAGCGTGGGCATTCTATTTTTTTTTTCAACAATCTTTACAAAAAAAAAATAATAAAACATTTTTTGCGAACATATTTTGTCCAAAGGTTAATTAGGAGTTCATAATTTTTTTAGATCCTTGGCGAATTTCAAATTAACAGTATCAGATGTTAAAGGAAAATCTGTTACTAAAGAATTGAAAGATACGGAATCAAATCCATTACTTGGTTTAAAAGTTGGTTCTGAGACTGATGCAACCATTGTAGGCTTGACTGGAAAATTAAAAATTACAGGCGGAAGTGACAAATCAGGCGTTCCTATGAGACCAGATTTTCATGGTCCTGCTCGAAAATACATTTTACTATCAAAAGGTGTTGGATTACAAGACACTGAAAAAGGATTAAGAAAAAGGAAACTTGTTAGAGGAAACATGATATCTGATGAGATTTTTCAGGTTAATTGTAAATTTGATGGTGAAATAAAAACAGAAGAAGCACCAAAAGAAGCTAAAGCACCAAAAGAAGCTAAAGCACCAAAAGAAGCTAAAGCACCAAAAGAAGCTAAAGCACCAAAAGAAGCTAAAGCACCAAAAGAAGAAGTCAAAAAAGACTAAAAAATAATTTTAAAAAAGGCATACCTTAACATAGCACAAATTTCAAATCTAGTAAATGCATTGGAAAGATTCTCTTCCTGAGTGGTATGTAAAAAAATATGGTCACCAACCTTGCGTGAATATTGGCACTGCAGGTCATGTAGATCATGGAAAGACCACATTAATTCAAGCACTAACAGGAAAATGGACAAGTGTTCATAGCCAAGAACTAAAGAGAGGAATCACAATACGTGTTGGATATTCCGACGCAGCATTTTACAAGTGTCCAGACTGTGAACCACCAGCAAATTACTCCACATCCCCAAGATGTCCTAACTGTAAACAAGACGGTGAGTTAAGCAGGGTGGTTAGTTTTGTGGACAGCCCAGGACATGAAAGTCTGATGGCGAATATGTTGTCTGGCTCTGCATTAATGGATGGAGCAATTTTACTTGTTGCGGCAAATGAGAAAGTTCCACAAGCTCAAAGTAAAGAACATCTATTAGCACTACAAACACTTGGAATAACTCAGATAGTTGTTGTACAAAATAAGGTAGACCTTATTTCATACAAAGATGCACTATCAAATTACTCTGATATTACAAAATTTATCAAAGGTTCGAAAGCAGCCAAATCACCAGTTATACCAATCTCTGCACAATCAAATCTCAATCTCGACGCATTAATTTTTTCAATTGAAGAAACCATAAAAACACCTGAAAGAGATGGATCAAAGAATTCTGTGATGCATGTTTTACGTTCATTTGATATTAACAAACCTGGAACAACCATTCCTGATATGAAAGGTGGTGTAATAGGTGGTAGTCTAACCCAAGGTGAATTTAAAATCGGCGATGAGATTGAAATCAAACCAGGAATAGTAAACGAAAAGAGAAAAAACTATGAACCAATCCACACAGAAATTGTTTCGTTGGGAACAGGTGCTGGTATAGTTGATTCGGTTAAACCAGGTGGGTTAGTTGCAATTGGAACAAAACTTGATCCATCTCTGACAAGGGGTGATTCATTTTTAGGATCAGTTATTGGCAAACCCAATTCTCTACCTGAAAATTCTGATATTGCAAAACTGAAAGTTAATCTGTTTGATTCTGCAGTCGGTTCTGGTAAGGATGAAAAGATTGTACCAATAAAAACCGGTGAGAGTCTACGAATTAATATTGGAACTGCACCAATTCTTGGAAAAGTGACAAAGGCTAATTCTGAAGACATTGAGATGTCTCTTAGAAGACCTGTATGCCTATTTGATGGTGGCAATGTAGCGATTAGCAGAAGAATCTCCGACAGATGGAGATTGATTGGTGCTGGAATAGTTGGTTGAAGTAATTTCTGATACCAGTTTTTTAATTCATTTGGCTACACACAGAATTACAAATATCTCAGATTTAGAAACTGAGATTGGAAGTCTTTCATTTGTTGTGCCGGATATTGTAAAAAAAGAATTAGAGCATTTAGCAGAAGATCCGGATAAAAATATTGCGGTAATGCAAACTCTTGATTTCATCAAAGATTTCAAAACAAATCCAATTACAGGAAAAACAGCTGATCTAGGAATATTAGATTTTGTAGGGAAAAATGGCGGAATGGTAGCAACAATGGATAGAGAACTAAAAAGTAAGATCAAACAAGTTGGTGGTTCTATTTTATCAATACATAACGATAAGATCGTTCTTGAGAACTAGCAAACTTTATTTTTTAAATAATTACTAATGAAGCATGTCTGTATTTTCCATAACTAGCTCTGCTTTTGAAGATGGAGAAGAGATTCCAAAGCATTGTGGCTATAAGCATGAGAATACTGAACCTGGTATTTATTTTGCAGATATTCCGATTGAAACTAAAACAATAGCATTAATCATGGATGATCCTGATGCAATGGCTGCAGTTGGAAAGGTTTGGGTTCATTGGCTGCAATGTTGGCCTGTTGTCGGAGGAATTTATCCAGATACCAACGAGAAGGAACCAGAGGGATTAATTCGTATATCACGCAATAACTTTGTCGTAGGCAAAAATGATTTTGGTGAAAGTTACTATGGAGGTCCTGCTCCACCAGACAAACGTCATACGTATATCTTCAAAGCATATGCACTGGATACAGATCTAGATTTGAAAGAGGGGTTCTCCAAGCAGGAATTAGAAGCAGCAATGGAAGATCATATTATTGCAGAAGCAAAACTAACTGGAACTTTTGCACCATAATTTCATACAAAAAGCCAAATACCATCACAATGCCGTTGCTATATGTTATCAAACGCAAAATTATTTTCTGTTGGAGACTTTGATTTTAGACTACAGCATCTACTCATTATAGGAATTTTAGCAATAGCAGTATCGACATCAGCATTATTGCGTGCACAACCTGCAGAATATGGATTTGCACTACACGAATTTGATCCCTTTTTTAATTATCGCGCAACAGAATTTATTGTTGATAATGGATATAGCGCATATTTCGAATGGAATGATGATAAATCTTGGCACCCCATTGGAAGAGATGTTTCTGCTACTTCGCAAGTAATGTTACATCTTAGTACAGCAACTTTGTATAACATATTTGGTGGAAACTCGCCACTTTATGATTTTACTGTGATGTTTCCTTTAATTATTGGTTCACTAACGTGCATCGTTGTATTTGCATTAGTACGAGTAATTGGCGGCACAACAGCTGGTCTGATAGCATCTCTGATGTTTGCTATCTCATTACCAATTTTGCTTAGAGGAATGATTGGCTGGTATAAATCAGAACCATTTGGACTATTTTTGAGTTTTATTGCAATCTATCTATTTTTATCAGCCATAAAGACAAACAAAGGCAAAATCTCATTCGTCAAATTAATTTCTGGAGGAATAATTCTTGGATTAAGTCTTGCCGCCTGGGGTGGTAATCAATTCTTCTTAATACCGTTAGCAATTTTCTTTATTGCATTACCATTTTTTCATAGCGATAGAAAATTCTTATTTTGGGCTATCCCAACATTCTCTATTTCAATATTATTAACAGTATTAGGTTTTGAAAGACCTGATGTCAAAGTTATCATTTTTTCTGTTATCTTACCCACTATTTTCACAGCGATATTGTTAATTGTTCAGATTTTCAGTAATGAATCCACACGAATTAGAAATTCTATTTTTGTATTAGGTGCAGTTATGGCTTCAGTAATTGGAATTATTTCTTCTGGGGTTCTCTCTCAGTTTATATCTTTTAGATACATGAATGCAATAAATCCATTTTTGAGTTCACAAGATCCATTGGTTGCTTCTGTTTCAGAGCACATGACAACAGATATTCAAACTTCATTTGCTTTCTCTTCTATTTTCATAATATTTGGATTGATCGGTGCTTGGTTATTATTTTCTAATAAATCACAGAATTCCAAACTTTCTATACCAAATCATATGAAAGCGTTTGTATTAATCTGTGGGTTGACAGGGATATATACAGCCTCAGCATTTGTACGACTTGAATTATTTGGAAATATTGCATTAATTATTTTAGGATCTATTGGTCTGACAATTTTATTACAACATATACTAGAAAAACAAAATCTTATAATAAAATTTATTTTTTGTGCAGTAATAATCGGTTTAATGATCACACCCATGATAATTCCAGAAAAATCAAATTGGGTAGTATTTGGCAAACAAATCCCAACAATTCTTAATGGAGCTACATTTTATACACAAACTACAAATGATTGGATTGATGCAACTAACTGGATAAAAGAAAACACACCATCTGACTCTGTAATATTTTCATGGTGGGATTATGGTTATTGGATTCAAACACTTGGTGAGAGAGCAACACTAGCCGATAATTCTACTCTCAGTACATCTCAAATAGAAAAAATAGCAAGGACTCTTTTGTCACCAGTAGATGATGCATGGAAAATTTTGAATTCAAGTGCTTTTACAGATGTTTCAGAACATTATATCGCAGTTCCAACAACTCTCGAAATTCTACCATCAGAACCATTTAGTCCAGTAACAGGGTTAGACGCAGATTACATTTTAATTCATATTGCAGGAGTCCGATATGAGACAGATAGTTTTCCACTTTATGATCTACATGGCGGTGGGGATGAAACTAAAAAATATTGGTTCATGGCAATTGGAGGATTGGCTGGTTCAAGGTTCATAGAATCAGACGGATTTACACCAAACCAGTATTTTCAGGAAAACACATTACTTGGTAATTTGATTCCTTTCTCCATACTCTCATACATAGATCCAAAAACCATGGAACAGTATCCTTCGTATCGAAATGGTCTTACAGCAATGTATGTAAAAGATATAAAATTCCAAGATCCTAATGGACCATTTATGTTAGTTTATGCATCCCCTAGTTTTTCTGAAATCGATAGTGGTGGATTCAATACAGTTTTGATCTATAAAATAAACCATGACTTTATGGGCTAAAAACGGTTTTACTTATTTTTTACCTAGTATTCTATATCTCATATATTTATCATCAGGAGAGAATTTTGCTGGATGCACGCTTACAGTTTTTTCTTTACATACACTACAAGATTCTTTCAAAGAATACTTTTTACATTTAATACATTTTCTTAATTGAAAATGCATCATCCCTCACCAGTTTTTTTAGATCCTTCTCTAGAAAATTTGAAGGTACCATTCTGTTTTGATGTATTTTTTTCAATCTTTTCAAGTATAGGCTTCAAAGTTTTTTCGGCTGTTTTAAAATCTTGAGCAATTATACTTAGTCGATATTTTGGCGCACCTAAATATAATATTTCAATTTTTTCATTTTGACTTTCTTTTATTGCATCTAACAAAATTTTGCGAATAATTTCTATACCATCTGATTTATTATTTGTCATCTCAAGAATTCCTCTAATTTCTACAGTTGGAAGTTTGATTTTTTTGCTAAGTTCATCAATAGATTTTTTAATCTTTTCTGAGATTTCCAAATCATCAATCACACTGATATTTTTCGTTCCAATTTCAATAATAGCATCATATACTGATTTGTATTTTGATAATAATTTCTCCTCAAGGTCATCTACTTCTTCTGTAGAAAGTTTTACCTTATCTTGAATATTTTTTAAGATACCTTGCTCCTTTTCAAATCTTTTAACATCTAATAGTTTCTTTTTTCGCTGTTCTTTTGATATTTGTTTTAAGGAAAGATCAATTTCAGCTCTATTCTCTTGAATTTTTTTTACTAGTAGAACTTTTTTATCTCCCTCTTTAACATATTTTGTAACTTTTCTAACCCAACCAGGAGCAATTTCCGATATATGTAAGAATCCTTGAATGTTATCATATTCATCCAGTGAAACATATGCACCATGATCACCAGTTTTTTTAATTGTTGCAATAACAATTTCTCCCACTTCAGGTAATTCTTGAGTTTCTGTACTCATGTGTTCAATGAATTTTTTTAGCTAATTTAACGGTGATGTTTAGAAATCAATTCCTTTTTTTGCTTTTATTCCAGATTTGAATGGATGTTTAATCTCCTTCATTTCGGTTACCAAGTCAGCTAATTCAATGATTTCTTGTTTGGCATGATCCCCAGTCAAAACTAAATCTAATTTTTTTGGTTTATTTTTTATTAATTCAATAACATTTTCTGTGTTGATTAAACCAAGATTTACTGCATAATTGATCTCATCTAAAATAATAAGATCATATTTTTCTGACATAATTTTCTCTTTACATGTCTGTATTGCTTCTTTTGCATATTTTTCATGTTCTTCTTTAGGGCTTGTATCATCTAAGATTCCTACAAATCCTTTACCTGCTGGTATCAGTTCAAATTCAGGGGTTAGTTTTTTTGACGAATCCATCTCCCCATAATGCCATGAGCCTTTGATAAATTGTATCATACAGACTCTGTGCTGATATCCAACTGCTCTTAATGCCATACCAAGTGCAGCAGTAGTTTTTCCTTTTCCTCCACCTGTATACACAATAACAAGTCCATCTTCGGTCATAATTGAATCCATTTAAATAAAAAACTGAACAAGTAATTAAATTGACTATACCGAGATTAGTTATTTCTGGATCTACAAGTGGTGTCGGAAAGACATCAATAACATGTGCTATTATTCACGGCTTAAAAAAAAGAGGGCACACAGTTCAACCATTCAAAGTTGGACCAGATTACATAGATCCTAGCTATCTTAGCTCCATCTCAAACAATGAAACAAAAAATCTTGACGTTTGGTTAATGGGGAAAAACGAACTTGTGAAAAGTTTTGTTAACAGTTCAACCAGTGACATTTCAATTATTGAAGGTGTAATGGGATATTATGATGGATTTGCTGGGAAAACAAATCATGCCAGCACTCATCACGTTGCTACACTATTGAAATCTCCAGTAATTTTGGTTTTAGATGCAAGCAAAACATCAAGATCAATTGCTGCAACTGCATTAGGATTTACCAAATTTCATAGAAACTCAAGGATTTCAGGCATTATTTTAAATAAAATTGGTAGTACAAAACATGAAATATTATGCCGTTCCGCATTAGAGAATCTAAAAATTCCGATAATAGGTGTAATTCCTAAAAACACTGAAAATATTTTAGAGTCAAGGCATCTAGGATTAATTCCAGTTATAGAACAAAAAGAACTCCAGAGAAAAATCAAACAGGTTTCACAACAAATTTCAGATTATCTTGATTTTGAAAAATTAGTTAAAGTTTGTAAAAATGTGGAACGCATACCAAAAACAAAACTACAGAAAGTCAAAAAATCAAATATTTCGATTGCAGTTGCACTGGATAGTTCTTTCAATTTCTATTATCATGATAATTTACAAGCACTAAGACGTGAAGGTGCAAAACTCAAATTCTTTAGCCCAATTTCAGACAAGAAAATTCCCAAGTGTGATTCTATCTACATTGGAGGTGGATTTCCTGAAATTTTAGGCAGAAAACTCAGCCAAAATCATTCAATGAAAAAATCTATCAAACAAGCCGCCGAAAACGGAATTCCAGTATACGCTGAATGTGGTGGATTAATGTATCTCACAAAATCCATCAAACATAATAATCAGAAATACAAAATGGTAGGTTTGTTTGATGTTGAAACTGAGATGACTACAAAAATGACATTAAATTATACTCAAGGCAGAATTATTTCTAACTGTTTAATCTCCTCACCAAGAAATTTTAATGCACATGAATTTCATTATTCAAAGATAACTAATATTCCAAAAGATGCAAAGTTTCTTTATGATCTTAAAATTGGTGAGGGAATCTCCTCAAAAAAAGATGGTTTTTCCGAATATAACACAATTGCATCTTATTGCCATCTCTATTTTGATAGTGCAAAGTTTGCATCAAATATAATCAAAAATTCTAAAATCTAATTTCCTTGTCTTAGCAATTTATAGAGCGCATTTACAATTGCCGAGACACAGGGGCTTCCACCTTTACGACCCTGATTAGTAATAAGTGGAAAATCCTTTCTTGATAATTCTTCTTTTGATTCTACTGCTGAAACAAACCCTACTGGAATTCCAATCACTAATGCTGGTTTTGTAATTCCTTCTCGAATCATCTCCATCACCTCAAGTAAGGCAGTAGGAGCGTTTCCTATGACTACAATACCACCATTCATGTCTTCTTTTGCCACACGCATGGACATCTGTGCTCTTGTTTTACCTTCTTTTTTTGCTGCATCCATTAAGGATGGCTCTGAAATATTACAGATTATATTATTTCCAAAATCTTTAGGATTTTGTTTATTCAAAAGTCCAACTATTCCATTAACATCTACAACAATACTACATCCATTTTTCAGTGCATTTAATCCATTTTTGATGGCATCATTTTGAAAAATTATTTTATTATCTCTCGCAAAATCAAAATCAGCCGTAGAGTGTATGACACGTCTAACTATTGGCCATTCGTGTTCATTGTATGAATGAGAACCAATCTCATTTTCAATTATCTGCATACTTTCATCCTCAATTGCTTGACCTTTCCTAGTTTGCATTTTCTACCTCCTTTGCTCTTTCAATAATTAGATCAATCATTTTTTCATCAGTACCTAGATGTTTTGTAATGCAAACTGTTTTTAGATTTGATTTTTCTAGTGCAGGTTTCAAATCATTATTAATATCAGTTTTAACATGTGCACCTTCATGAAGAAAGTAGAATACTATTACGAGAACTTCTGGATTATTTTTCTGGCAACTTTCAATACCCTGTTCAATATTTGGTTCTTCAATCTCTAAATAACATCGATCCACATTTTTGTAAGTGTCTCTTAGGCCATCTACAATATAATTAATGGAGATTCCTGCATTAGGATCCTTACTACCATGACCAATTATCAGAACGTCCACTTTGTCTTTTGGCAGTGAAATTTTCTTCTCTTCCAATGCTGAAACTATTCGATTATCAACTAAATCTACTAATGTATCATGCATAGTCATTGGTTTTGAGACGCGGAATTTGATTTTTGTATCTTTTTGGTACTTCATTGCATCTGCAACAGCGATCTTTACCTTTTTACCTGGATATAGAAAATATGGCACAATTGTCATTTCATCAACATCTTTTTTGAGACATTTTTCCATTCCATCTTCAATAAATGGTGGAACAACTTCGAGAAAACAAAATTCAGTAAAATCATAATTTCCCTTCTGCTTGACTTTTTCACAGATTATTTCTAGTTCTTCCTCCGCCTCTCTCTCCCTACTACCTCTATCAATTAACATCAAACCACGTTTCAATTTTGTATCCTCGCAATTGCTATAGTCAAATTTGGTGGAAATTTTTGCTTTTCAACAATCAATTCTCCATTAGATGATTTTAACGCTGCAGCCTCTGAAACACTTGACGTTCCTTCAAACGCTTGAACAGTTTTTGAAGGGTTTGGTGTAGTAATAGTTGCTAGCTCTACTCTATCGATATACTCTATTGGAATATCCATCTCTTTACCCAACTCAATCAACCCCTCTACATCTTTTTCTTTCTTAATGGATACAAACCTAACTATAGATTTACCACTGAGATTAAATTTTTGTAGGCAGGATTCAAGACCATTTTTTATAGTCTCTTTTGATGTGTCCCAATGTAGACCCACGCCAACAACTAGTGTTTGTGGTCTGTAAATTACTATATTCTCAGCAATCGTATCCACATTCCGCCAAAAAGGGGTACCATGATCTTCAAGATCTGAAATTAGCAAATTTCCCTTTGAATGAGAGTCAACAAAGTCCTGAAAATTATCATATACAGTAACATTCTCTGGTAATTCTTTTTTCCACCAATTTTTTTCACCTGCATTCTGAAAAACTCCAATTTTTTCCTTATTTACCATATGTGCACTGACTTCAGTCACGTTGTCTCCACACCGGCCATCAATTTTCCACCCAAACTCTTTTCCAACCAAATCAACTGGAATTGTTTTGTTAACATCAGCTGCAGTTGTAATTACAGGAGTAGCATTAATTTTCGCTGCGATCTTTTTTGATAATTCATTTGCTCCACCTAGATGACCAGATAAGACACTGATTACAAATTGTGCTTTGTCATCAATTACAATTACAGCTGGATCTATTTTTTTATCCTTGATATGAGGTGCAAGTAATCTAATCACTGCACCAAGTGAGAATAGACAAATCAATGCATCATTTGATTGGAACAAATCTACAATCTTTATCGAAGTAGAATCGTCATACCAATTAATCATCTCATTCTTATCAGAAAATTTTGATGGGGCAAAGATCTGCCAGTCTGGAAATAAGTTCTTTAATGATAAACCCATTTCAACACCATTTTTTGTTATGGCAAGCACAGAGATTCTTTCCATATGAAAAATTTGTCTTGTTTAATTAAATTCCTTACGTTTGCTCATATTTGGATAATATAGTGCCATCAAAATCAAAGAGAATAACTTCTACAGGTATTTTCCCTTCAGAATGATTTCTCATCTGTAGGCATGCTTCTTTTGAAATTTCATCAAAAAATCCATTTACATTATTTTCCATAATGATTTCCTGAACGTTTCTAGCCGTATTTGCATTTTGAATTTTATCAACAGTTATGTCATTTGCCTTACATCTTTTTGCAATTTCTGAAAGAAATTTCATATTCACTTTGGAGCCTTTAACATGAGTTTGTTTTACACCAGCGGCAATCTTTGCTAATTTTCCAATAAATCCTGCAACGTATGCTTTTTTCAGTCCTTTTTTTGCACACTGTTTAATCGTGTATCCAGAAAAATCTCCCATTTGAATGAATGAATGATCTGGCAACTCGATAATTTTTCTCGCAAAATCTTCACTACGCCCACCAGTTGTTAAAACAACATTATGATCATTCATAGAATATACAACATCAATTTGTTGTCTTATTGCTGCAGCAAACGATGCAGTAGAATAAGGAATAACAATTCCACTAGTACCAAGTATTGAGATTCCATCCATAATTCCAATACGTGGGTTGTCAGTCTTTTTTGCAAGTTCTTTTCCTTTAGGAACTGAAACTAGAACTTTTACACCATTCTGTTTCAGTATTTGTTCACCAATCTCTTGGATATTTTCTAGAATCATTTGTTTTGGAGTTGGATTTATTGCTGCCGCACCAATTTCTAATCCCAAACCAGGTTTTGTTACTCTACCAACTCCAACTCCACCATCTATCTCAACAGAACCAGTGTTACTTGTTAATGAAAGATCAACAAAAATTTCAGCACCATGTGTGACATCAGGATCATCTCCACCATCTTTTACGACAGAACATCTTGCATTATCTTTTGAGAATTTACAACTATTGATCTTAATTTTAATTTTATCCCGTTTCGGTAAAAGCACATCAACATCACTGATATTATCTTGTTGAATTATTGCTAATAACGCAGCTTTTGATGATGCAGTTGCAGATGTACCAGTGGTAAAACCTGTACGAAGTTTTTTGTTAGGTTCATCTGTGCGTTCCACGATAAAATTTTCCTCTTTTACGTAATAACTTTTGTCAGGGTTGGATAATTTCAAACAATATTATCCAAATTGCCACGAGAGATAATCCGCCATAGAGAATGAAATGAGTTGATTTCTGTGAAATTGGTTTTTCTCTATTATGTGTCTCTTCATTGAAATCTCCACCAAATCCACTCTTGGCAAAACTCTCAAAATTAAATCTCATATCATCACCCATCTTCTGACCTTGATATTTCCAAAAGTCAGAATGTGCCTGCTCTGCAGTCCTTTCCTGTTTCTTGAAAGCTTTCTTTCTATTTGACTTGAGAATTTGATATGCATCTGAGATTTCTTTGAACCTCTTTCCATCTTTAAATTTGAGATTTCTATCAGGATGATATTTCAATGATAATTTTCTATACGCCTGTTTGATTTCTTTTCGAGTCGAATTACGATCCACCCCTAAAATTTGTCTGCATTCTTCAGTGCTTTTTGCTATTTTTACGTGAACATTAGGCGCCATTATCCCTATCTGAATATGTTTAAAATTAAATGTTCTAGTACTTCTTCATGAGTAAACTCTTGAAAAATAGGATTGCGATTACAGGTTCTACTGGTTTTGTTGGAAAAAACCTAACAAAATTTTTTGATAAATCCGACACAAATTACACATCAATTAAAAAAACATCTTTTCAGAGAAAAAAGATTCCATTACTTTCAAGATGCTGTTGCTTGATACATCTTATTGGAATAGGTGATGAGACTACTGAGAAAAGTTTTGATAAAATAAATGTAGAAATCACGAAAAAGGCTATTATGATTTGCAAACGATCAAAAATAAAGAAAATCATCTATCTTAGTGGTCTTGGAGCATCAAAAAATTCTTCATCGAAATATTTTGTTTCAAAATTCAAATCAGAACAAATTATCAAAAATTCTGGACTTGATTATACAATTTTTAGGCCATCATATATTATTGGAAGAGACGATTATTTGACTAAAAATATACAAAAACAAATTAAGAAAAAGAAGATATTGATTCCAGGTTCTGGTACCTACATATTACAACCTATTTCTATTGACGATGTTTGTAAAGTTATCAATATAGCATTGAATGATAAAAAATTTTCAAAGAAAATAATTGATCTTGTTGGACCTGAGAAAATATCATTCAAGAAATTTCTAAAAAATTCTGCAAGACCTAACGTGGTATTATCAAAAATGTCATTCAAAAAAGCAAGAAATTATGCAATGACTGAAAAATATTTTCCATATGGAATAGAGGATCTTAATATTTTATCAGGAAATTTTCAAGGTAATCATCAGAGGCTAGAAAAATTGTCAGGTTTAAGGTTTTTAAAAATTAGAAGTATCTAGATCCCTGCTTCTTTCCTTAATTCATCGGCTTTATCCGTATTTTCCCATCTAAACTCAGGCTCATTTCTTCCAAAATGACCATATGCAGCTGTTTTTTGATAAATTGGTCTTTTCAAGTCAAGCTGTTTAACAATTTCTGCAGGTCTCATATCAAAATACTTGTTAACCAACCTTTCAATTTCATTCTCTGAGATCTTATTTGTACCAAATGTACTTACCATTAATGAAACTGGCTCTGCAACTCCTATTGCATAAGCAACTTGTACTTCACATCTATCAGCTAATCCTGCAGCAACAATATTTTTTGCAACATATCTACACATGTAGCAAGCTGATCTATCTACTTTTGATGGATCCTTACCAGAGAATGCACCACCACCATGTCTACCCATCCCACCATATGTATCGACAATTATCTTTCTACCAGTCAACCCGGCATCTCCATGAGGTCCACCTATCTCAAATTTTCCTGTTGGATTAACATGTATTTTGATTTCGTCATTCCAAAGTTCACCACAAACTGGTTTTATTACATATTCAGTAATCTGTTTAGTTATCTCCTCATGGGAAATATCTGGAGAATGTTGTGTAGAGATCACAATTGCTTCTAATTGTTTAGGTTTATCATCTTCATATCTAACTGAAACTTGTGATTTACCATCTGGTCTAACCCATGACAGTTCACCATTTTTTCTTACGTCAGTTAATTTTTTTGTTAATTTGTGAGCCAAAAGTATTGGTAGTGGCATCAATTCCTTTGTTTCATTTGTTGCATACCCAAACATTAATCCTTGATCACCAGCCCCCTGTTCTTTATCATCATTGGCTGTAACACCCTGTGAAATATCTGGGCTTTGGTCACCAAGTTTTATCATAACCTCACATGAATCTGCATCAAATTTCAAATCAGGATTATCATATCCAATCTCCGAAATTGTTTTTCTGATTGTTTGTTCAATGTCAAAACTTGCTTTTGATGTAACTTCTCCTGCAATTCCAACAAAACCGGTTGTTGTCATAGTTTCAACTGCAACTCTGGAGTTAGTATCACCTCTTAGAAATTCGTCTAAAATTGCATCAGAAACTTTGTCACAAACTTTGTCTGGATGACCTTCTGTGACTGATTCAGATGTGAAAAGATAATTCTTTACCATAGTTATTCAAAAAACTAGATCTCGTCTTCTAATTTTATGAAAAGAACATTATTTCCTCTGAGAATGACTCTTCCAAATTTTCCTACTGTTTTACCATCAGTAAGCTCCTCTGCGTCAGTCATTATCAAATTCATGTAGGAATCAACATTTTTCATTTTTCCTTTATACTCAACTTCATTTTTTAATCTGACAATTACTGTTTTTTTCACACTTTTTTGTAAAGTTGATAATGGTCGCTTAGCTGCTGTTGTTTGTGACAATAATTTTACACTTGATACAAATCGACTTACCTGAGAATATAAAGTCTTGCTTGAGGAATCTAGTGATCATTTAATTTTTTGATAGTTTTAATGTAATTATAATGATCACAGATGAATCAAAAAAAATAGATGAAATTTTTACTGATTGTATCAGCAGTGGAACCATCACCGATATTTTTGGTTTTAGAGGTACAGGAAAAACTAACATGGCTTTACAGATTTCATTAAATCTGCTAAAAAATGAAAAAAATGTTTTGTTTATAGATACAACTGGTGAATTTAGACCAGAAAGACTTCTTGAAATTGTAAAAAATAGAAATTTAGATGATTCATTACTTAATAGATTACAAATTGCAAGAGTCACAAATACTAAAGAGCAGATCACATTGACAGAAAAGATCAAACAATTCGATAAGATCTTACTCTTAATTGTTGATAATGTAGCAGATTTATTTTCATTTGAATATTCAAAAAAAGAACAACTTGGTATTCAACACCACAAATTTATGAATTACATGCATGATTTATCACAATTAGCAATAAATAAAAAAATCCCAATAATCCTTACTAATCAACTCATGCAGGCTAATGATATTGAATATGAGAAAATGCATTACTCAATAAGTAATTTTACTCATCAAAAAATTAAACTTGAAAAGAAAAACAATCATTACCAAGGAACAGTTTTTTCTCCACACTCTAAAAAAACTCATTTTTTTTATAAAATTGAAAAAATGGGACTGGTTGAAAGATCTTAATTTATTTAATCTTTAATTTCTAATTTGTTATATGGCAGATATTTTTGATTCTATTCCAGTTATTACAGTAGTTTTAATCGCATTAGGTCTTGTAGGTGTAATGGTTTATGAGCGAACTAGAATTAGACAAGAAAAAGAATCAAGTGATTAATGCATTATTAATCAAAAAGTTCGTTTCATTGGGTTTTAACAAACTTACTGAAATACAGCAACAAGCTATTCCAAAAATTCTCGAAAAGAAAAATTCCTTAATTATAGCTCCAACGGGTTCTGGTAAAACAGAATGTTCCGTTATTCCTATTTTCTTGCAAATCAAGAAATCAAAATCTCCAGGTAAGATCAAAGCATTATACATCACACCATTACGTGCATTGAATCGAGATGTCTTTAGACGAATTACTACCTACGGTGAAATTGAAGGTCTTGATATCAAAATTAGGCACGGAGATACATCTCAAACAAATAGAAAAAAAATTAGTAATTCACCTCCAGATGTGCTAATCACAACTCCTGAAACACTAGTAATTTTGTTATCTCAAAGAAAATATCTATCTGCATTATCTGAATTGGAATGGATTGTTATAGATGAGGTTCACGAACTTTTAGCGAGTGAAAGAGGATCACAACTATCAATTAGTTTAGAACGATTACAGATAAACTCTAATCAAGAAATACATAGAGTTGGTCTATCAGCAACTGTAGGTAATATTTCTGAAGCGGGTAAATTTCTTGTTGGGAATAATAGAAACTGTGAGATTATACACGATAAATCAATTCGCAAATATGATGTTGATGTAAAATTTGTAGATGGAGGTATCCATGAAGTTGCAGATGGAATTATTGACCATGTTAAAGAAATGAAGATTAGTTCACCGGTACTTTTATTCACAAACTCCCGTGGTGAATCAGAAACACTTGCTTCAGTATTAAAAGAAAGAACCAAAATGAAGATTGACATGCATCATGGTTCACTTTCCAGACAGGTAAGAGAAGAAACTGAAACTATACTTCGTGACGGCATACCAGGTATTGTAGTATGTACTTCTTCACTTGAACTTGGATTAGATATTGGTTCTATTGATTTGGTCATACATTATGGCTCACCAAGACAAGTTTCCAAATTCATGCAGAGGATTGGCCGAAGTAAACACAATAGAGATTCATCAGCAAAAGGATTAATCATCACAAATCATGCAGATGATGAATTTGAAACAAATGCAATAATACAAAGAATTGAAGAATCATCAATTGAAGAACAGAAAATTCATGATCTACCATTTGATGTTCTTGCACATCATTTGGTTGGACTAACCAAACAATTGGGTGATGTATCTGTAGATATGGCATTTAAGATGATAACTCAGTCTTACCCATTTAGAAATTTAACAATAGAAGAATTTTCGAATGTTTTAGAGACACTTGCTTCAGAATATCTGATATTTTTTGATAGAGAAAGAATGTCATTTTGGGACTCGAAAGGAAGGTCATTTAGATATCATTTTGAAAACCTTTCAACCATTCCAGATATCCTAAAGTACAAAGTCATTGATATAACTAGCAAAAAATTTGTTGGAACACTTGATCAACGATTTGTAGGTAGTTATGGTGAGTCAGGAAATATCTTTGTTTTGCGTGGTTTACAATGGAGTATTCTAAATGTTGATAAGAAATCATTAAAGGTAAATGTTGAACCATTTGTTGGAAAGAGCAAAGTTCCTTATTGGGAAGGTGAAAATATACCTGTTGATTATATAACAGCAAATACGGTTGGTAAACTTAGAACAAAAGTAAAGGAAGGTTCAGTGAAATTATCAAACAAACTGATTCAAGAGTTAAATTTTGATATAATACCAAATGAAAAAATTATTGTTATTGAATCAGTGCACACTGAAGATGAAATTGTGCTGCATGCTTGTTTAGGTACAAAAATAAATTCAACAATAGCAACATTACTATCATCATTACTATCATCCACGTTGGCATATCGAGTTGATGCACGTTCTGATGCTTATCGTATCTGTCTATCATCCAAAAAAAGAATTACTGAGAAACATTTGATTGATGAATTAACAAGTCAATTTGATATCTATAATATAATGACAACAGCACTGAAGAATACTAATAATATGAATTGGAAAACATGGTGTGTTGCAAAACAATTTAGTATTGTTGAACGTGGAGCAACATTTTCAACGAAAGATGCTAACTCTATCTATAAGCAATTTGAAGACGGACCCATAGTAAAAGAAGCCCTTAGAGAACTATTTCACGATAAATTTGATCTACCAAACACAGAAAACATCTTAACAAAAATAAGAAATAAGGAAATTGTTGTTATATGGATAGAAAATAACAAATTTTCATCCCTTGCTGACCCAATTTTAGACAGCACAACCAAAAGTTTTCCATCACCCGCAAATATTGATAAGAGCATCTTAGATTTGGTAAGAAAACGTTTAGCCAAAACTCAGCATAGACTTGTTTGTGCTAGATGTGGAATCTGGCAACAGGTTGTAAGTTCTGAAGATATCCCCAATCCACTTAGATGCAAATATTGTAAGGGTCGGCAGATTACAGCTACATACTTTTCAGATTTAGACTTGCAAAAAATCATTCAAAAAAATCATCGTGGAAAAAAACTCTCGCAGGAGGAGGTCTATAAATACAAGAGGGCATGGAAAGTTTCTTCCTTACTAGAAAATTTTGGAAAAACAGCATTAACCGTTTTATCTGGATATGGTATAGGTGCGGATACAGCAGCAAGAATTTTACGGAATATGACGGATGATGAAAATTTATGTAAGCAAATCATGACTGCGGAGAAACAATACGCACTTACGAGAGGATTCTGGGACGATTAGTTTTTCTTAATAATTTTTGAATATGGTGTCAGTACCAATTCAATCTTACCTTCTAAACCAGGTTTTGCATTAACTCCGAGAACTGAAATAATATCACCCAATGTGAAATTACTGAGCAAATCTGCTTGTTTTCTCCAAGCCTTGATCCAAATCTGAGCACTGTCATCTTCAACAAACATTTCAGATAGTGCAATTATTTCTCCCTTCTTAGTTTGTATTTCACGTCTTTCAGGCGCTTTCAGAATTATTGATTCAATACATAAATTACTACCCTCTTTAACATCAGAAATTTTTGTTCTAAGGTCAGAGATATTTGGTAGTGATTCGTCATCAATCTTTCTTACAAAAGAATCTTGGTCAATTCTGATCACATCTCCAAAAATCTTTGATGGCATGCATTCTAGTATACTATTCGAGTCAAATGTTTCAATTACTCCTGAAACATCGGTTATCTGAATCATTTTTTTTGATTTATCAATTCCTAAAGCAGTAGTTTGACCAGAATCCGATTTTATAACAGACAATAATCTAATAGTAATTGGTTCTATTTCCTGCTCACCTTCAATTTCTATAACTGTAGCATCATTTCCATGTATTTCGAGTCCTTGATTCCCAGTCTTTGTTCTTACACCATACAATTTAATTTCTGCATTAGGGGAAATGATTTTTGGTAAAATTGATTCGTCTTTACCCCAAAGAACCACGTTAATCAAATTGGCAGTATTTCCTTTCAGTCTAAATTTTAATGCTGTGGAAGGTTGACCTTTTGAATTTGTAAATTCTAACAGATTTACCATTCCAACTATATTTCCACTAATAACAAGATCTTTTTGATTTTCTTTTACTTGATCCACATCAACCGTAATTGAATCTATTAATGGAATATTACTTGTTGATTTTGTTGGTTCAATCGTAGCGCCAGAGCCTATGTTAAGTGTGGGTGAACCAGTAAGATCTGATTTCACATAAGCTTTGATAATTTTGATAAGGTCACCAGGTTTAAGATTCTCAATCTCTGGTAAAGTTGCTTTTTCATCCCATAACTTTACACTCACTCTGGAGTTAGAATCATACACAGTCATGGTTCTCAGGAAAAATGGTGTTCCATCTTTCTTCGTAAACTGTTTTGCTGGCGAGAGATTCAACACTCGACTTTGTAAAGTGACTTCTTTTGCACCAACAAACAGATCTTTCAATTCTATTTCTGTTTTTTGTGATTCTTGTAATGAAATTCCTAGATCTGACGCTACAAGAAACAGTGCACCCTGATCTGTTAGATAGCCAGAACCGATCTTTTCCTTTTTTTCATTAATTCTATCTTCTATCACTGAACGCGATAATTCAGGCGCATTTTCTAATAATTTAGATAACAAATCTTCAAATTCTGACAATTATTGTTATGAAAACAAGATTACTAATAAAATTATGTCTATCTCCAACTTCTAAAATCCTCGTTGGCATTACCTACATTAGTAGGATTAAAAAATTTAGAATATGTCATGTATTGAGACAAAGTCTCTTTTCAAAAATTATAGTTCATTAATTGCAGTTGACGGAATTGATCTGAACATTGAATCTGGACAAGTCTTTGGCTTTTTAGGTCCAAACGGTGCAGGAAAATCGACTGTTATTAAACTACTCACCACACTAATCCAACCAACAAAAGGCAAAGTATCAATTCTTGGGATGGATTCACGTAAAAGTTCTTTGGAAATCAGAAAAAAAATTGGTGTGGTCTTGCAACAACCAAGCTATGAACCAACATTATCAGTTGAGAAATCTTTAGCAAAATACGGCATGATGTGGAATGTTGATAGAAAAACCATAAAAAATCGTACAGAAGAATTACTTTCTTCATTTGAATTACACGATATCAGAAAAAAAAGAAATGAAGATCTATCTATTGGTCAGAGAAGAAGAGTTCAGGTTGCACGTGAATTTATGCATGATATGGAATTATTATTTCTAGATGAGCCAACAGTAGGATTAGATCCTAGTGCTAGACGGAAATTACTAGATTTTCTGAAAAATAAAGTGAAAGAGACCGGTTTGACAATATTTTATACAACTCACGTTTTGACCGAGGCTGAATACCTCTGTGATAATATCGCAATTATCAATAAAGGTAAAATAATTACAGTTGCCTCACCACAAGAACTTAAGAAAAAATTTGGACATGAAAAGACAATACAGATTCATGTCTCTGGAAAAAATACCATATTACATGATCTTTTAAAAGACATACCTGACTGCAAAATTGAATTTAATACAGGCACAATAATCACAATACAATCATCCAATTCTGAAGTTGTATTGATGGATATTCTAAAAATCTTAAATCGGAATAATATAGCAATTGAGGACTTATCCGCAATACCAACTAACCTTGAAGAAATATTTCTAAAACTCGTGAGTGATTCAGATGCATCCAGTAATTAGATTAGTAAATAGAAACCTTACAATCGCAATCAATCCTGGATTTTTGATATGGCAAGTAATTTTTCCTTTGATTTACATTTTTGTTGCAGGGTTTGCATACACATCACTGATTCAGAATGTTCCATTTGGCAACAAAGATCTTGATTATCCAGCATTCTTAGCTTCAGGAATGATTGGTTTTAACATAATGAATAGTACATTAGTTTCAGGAATTATCATCTGGAATGATCGTAGACATGGTATGTTTGAACAAATCATGTCTGGTCCTTTTACAAGAGCAGATTATATTCTAAGTAACATTGTAACTATTGCAATAGTTGGTTTAGTTAGTGGAGCATTAATTACAGCAGTTGGTTATCCAGTATTCTTTGAATCAGTAGAATTTAGTTTAGTCACGATACCACTCATAATTTTTACCGCAATAGCTGGTGCGATTCTCTTTGGCTCGATAGCTTCAATTATTTCAACTAGGTTACGTTCGAGCGAAGGATTCAATGTAATCATTAACACAGTTTTCTTATTCTTTGCCTTCGTGAGTACTGCATTTTACCCTGCGGCTGGTGCTCCAGAACCCCTTGCAACAGCATTCTATCTTAATCCGTTAACATATCTTGTTGATATAATCAGGGCTGGGATTTTTGGTGCGGTTACAGAGTTTGTAATTTTAGAGATGATTGTACTAGTATCATTAGCATCAGTTCTTTTTGTTATAGCAACAAAATTACTTACTAAATTAGATTTTTAAAAAATAATAGCCCGGCCCAGACTCGAACTGGGGTCAAAGGCTCCAAGGGCCCCTATGCTTGCCGCTACACTACCGGGCTGCTAAACAAAAAAACCTACCATTACCCCTATAATATTATTTTATAATGTTCTAATTGCTTTTAAAAGAATTTGATATGGATCTTCAAAAGACGAAGTGATTTTTTTTGCCTGAATTTTTCTTTTTTTCATGAAATTATTATCATTTAATGCACGAAAAACTTCTTTTGAGATTTTTTCTGATGTTTCTGCCCTAGTAATTAATTTCTTTTTCACCAAGTAATTCTCTATTCTATTTGGAACTGAATTAAGTGATATAGTTGGTATTCCTAGCAAACCTGCTTCAGCAGTCATTGTTCCTCCAGAACCTACAAAACAATCAGTTTTTCTTAAAAATTCTTGTCCGTTTATTGGCTTTGAAAAAAGTGAAATATTTGAGCCAAAAACTTTTTTCAATTCTTTTGATTGATTATCATATCTAGATAGAACAATTTTTTCTTCATTTGGAAAATCTTCAACAATTTTCTTTATTATTTTAACAGTTTTGTTGCTTTTTGTTGCGTATGCGGCCTCTACTTCTTCGGGTCGAATAAGAATTATTTTCTTTGATTTTGAGTTTTTCTTTTTAAGATTTTTATAATTCTTAATTATTAAAGCAGCATCAATCGTTTTGTATCTAATAATATTTTTTGAATCAATTCCATATAAAACGAAATCATTTTTTGGAATAATCCATGGTGTAAGTAATTTTGTTACAAATGGTAATGATAATTTCATTACTGCTTTCGCATGTGGTGAATCAGAAAATGCAATATGAGGAATATTTGATTCAAATGCAACTTTTGATGCTTCAGGCGAACAAAAACTAATCAGCAGATCAGGTTTGAATTTCTCAATTTTTTTTGTTAGTAATCTACTTCTTTGTGAACTTGCCATCATTTTATTTGATTTTTCCCCACCACCATGTTTTCCTATCAATACTGGATCCATTGAACCGAATTTCACAATATCGTTAACTTGTTGATATTTTCTTGAGGTTGCAAAAATTTTGTGCTGTTTTCGAAGTTTTTGAATGAAATATTCAAAAAATAAGTATTGTTTTGGTGTCAGAATATCAAACCAGATCTTCAAGTATTAGCACTTCATAGATAACTGCAATAAGTATTTCTTAGTCTTGATACTAGCACAAGTAGTTCAAATGAATACAAAAGTTGTAATTTTTGGTCTTAGCACCGAAGGATATGATCTAGCATGTAAGACTGCATTAAATGGTGGTGATGTGCAAATTATTGATGAATCAACACCATCTGCAATCACAATAATAGATAATACTGCAAAAACCTATCCTAACGTCCAAGCACTAAAAGACGGTGAACCTTTACTACCCATGACACCCATAGATGTTGCAATCTCAAAAGCACAAATTCTGTTTTTTGCTCCCAGATTAAGAAAATCAGGTCAGGAAATGAAAACAGAATTAGGCTCGAAATTTAAAGATGCAGTGTCTAATATCAAAAAAGGT
>Ga0208764_10000500_pt1 | contig 25010 bp, 20 predicted proteins | sample ETNtaG_18_FD_185762 | JGI IMG/M metagenome (GOLD analysis project Ga0208764, IMG submission 185762) | Marine microbial and viral communities from oxygen minimum zone, Eastern Pacific Ocean - ETNP201302SV91 (SPAdes) (version 2) | ecosystem: Environmental > Aquatic > Marine > Oceanic ... | reverse complement strand
TATGTGGAACAGCCTGTTTCCCGACCGCTTGAATCTGCTGAGCAGCCTCGATAGTTTCCCAACAGGTTGCTCCAGGAATCATGGTGATATAGATTTCATTAATAAACTCAGGAATCAACGAAACTTCGGCAATATTATGGGGTAAAATTTCCATTGACCAGGTAGTATTTTGTTTAATGTTTTCCTGGAGTTCATCCGATGGTTCCATAAATCTGTCGCTTTCTAAGGAGTCTGAAATTGTAGTTAGTATTTCCATTATTCTGCTGTGTTCAAACATAGTTGAGTGAAAATCGAATTCTCAAGATCAGAATTCTGTAAGCAACCAATTGCACACGCAATGCCAATATATAACTATCTAATATTACAATATAAAACAAAATTATATATTTAAATAAGAACTTAGGGTTCCGTTTATCAGCTGCATTTTGGGTTAAATACATATGCAGCCAATCTCAGACCCAGTAAATTATATTAATACTTAAATAATAGTGAAAAATAACAGATAAATAAGTTGAGTGGGATTGCAAATTAAACAGGTGCTTAGCTTAAAGTAAAAACGGAACAGTCAGTTCCGATATCACTAAAACAAGAATATCGAGTTCCGATTATATTTAAATACAAAGCTTACGCAATATAGATGTGCTTTGATGAGCGTATGTTATCAGTTGTCGGGCAGGGTTGAAAGTGGGAGTATCTTCATTTTTCTCAATGCGGAAAACGGAAGTCATGGACTGAAGATCACCAGGAATCAACAAAAAAAGAATGTTGGGAAGAAAGTACACTCTTGGAGGTCAACAAGTGATTTTTAAGATATGTCTCTCCTAGTAAATACAAAGGAATAAGCATACTTTAACTGCAATTCCAATTCTTTTAAAACTAACTAATTGATAAGATAGTTTGGGATCTCCTAAAAAATCTCCAAAATTATTGAGAGTTAGTGATAGTTTGAGGTTTCCCCTGTATTTTCTTTTGGTCGCACAATAGCATCAATCATACGGCTGATTCCAACTGAACCGATGACTATTCCATCTTCAGTAACTATGGCCTTACTATCCCCGGATTGAGAAATAATCTGGAGAGCATCTTCAACAACCATATTCTTATCGATCTCGAGTCCCTTCTTTAATTTCGTACTTTCCATAATGGAGGAAACACGCAACACCCTGCCTCGATTAATGTCCTTGATGAAATCGGTTACGTACTTATCTGCGGGATTTAAGATAATCTCCTGTGGTGTTCCTTTTTGAACTACAAGTCCATCACGGAGAATGGCAATATTTTCTCCAATTCTTAGTGCCTCATCAAGATCGTGAGTGATAAAGAGAATTGTTTTATGAAGTTCCTCCTGCAGACCAAGTAGAACGTCCTGCATATCTGTTCTGATTAAAGGGTCTAGGGCAGAGAATGCTTCATCCATAAGTAGTATTTCAGCATCAGTGGCCAGTGCTCTCGCAAGGCCGACACGTTGTTGCATTCCTCCGGAAAGTTGATTCGGATAATGGTTTTCGTAACCTGCAAGTCCAACCCTGTCGATCCATTTCTGACTTCTTTCTTTTGCTTCCTGTTTTGAGACGTTTTGAATAGTTAGCCCGTAACTTACATTGTCCACGATCGTATGATGCGGCAAGAGCGCAAATTTCTGAAAAACCATTGAGGCAGTGTGTCTCCGAAACTCACGGAGCTCTAGCTTGCTCATTTCCAGTATATTCTGGTCCCCTACAATAATCTCTCCAGACGTTGGTTCTATGAGCCTATTGACGTGGCGTATCAATGTCGATTTCCCTGATCCAGATAGTCCCATTATAACCTGAATGCCCCTGGCTGGAATATCGATGTTTACATCATTTAGTGCTAGTACAGCCCCATATTTTTCGAGAAGTTCTTTCTTGGTAGTACCATTCTGGACATGTTTGATCATGCCAACAGGATCCTTCCCAAAGATCTTGTAAAGATTCTTTATAGATACTTTAGTTTCAGACGCCATGCTCACTTTCCAAGTGTTTTTGCAATCGTTTGCCAAATGATTGGGATATTCTGTCAAATATTATAGCTAAAGCAACTATGGCTAATCCATTCAACAAGCCAAGTGCTAGATACTGATTTGAAACAGCTCTAAGTACTGGTACTCCAAGTCCTTTCACGCCTATCATGGAAGCTATTACCACCATTGCCAAAGCCATCATTATGGTTTGGTTTACACCTGCAAAAATATTTGGCAAAGCCAAAGGAATTTGAACACCAAATAGTTTCTGACTGTAGCTTGCACCAAAAGATTCAGAGGCTTCTAATACCTCTTTATCTACGAGTCTTATTCCAAGATTAGTGAGCCTTACAATAGGAGGTATTGCATAAATACAGACTGCTATAAGCCCTGGCACTTTTCCTATACCAAGGAGCATTACAACAGGAATCAAATATACAAAACTAGGAATAGTTTGCATTACATCTAATACAGGATTGACCACGGACTGCAAACGATCAGATCGGGCCATAAATATTCCAATTGGTATCCCTATTGAGATACAAAGCAAAGTGCAAATTGAAATAATAGCAAGTGTTGACATGGTATCTTCCCACATGCCGAAATACCCGATTAAAAGAAAAGAAGATACTGTACCTGCTATTACGTAAACATTTCTGGAGCCTATCCATGCCAGCACAGCAATTACAAATATAATCAGCGGCCAGGGTGCATTGATTAATAATTTTTCGAACCATACAAGAAAATAAAGTAATGGATCAAAGAAGGTCTCTATACCATCACCATATGTTCGTGAAAAATCCTTAAAACTTATATCAATATACTTTTTTAAATCACGCAATTCCTGACGTTCCATTGTCGGAATTTTTTCGAACCAGCTCATCGAAGAAATTTTGGTAAGAAGAATTAACAGACCTGCCGTTCAATATAAAGGGCAGGTCCGTTAATTTTTTATTAAAGGGAGGATTTTACTTTTGAGGCTACACTACTTGGAACCCACTTGGTCCAAACATTTTCATGTTTCTCCAAAAATTCAATTGCTGCATCCGCACCGCCAGCTTGATTGTCTGCCATATAAACCAGCATGCCATTCATAACAGGTCCTGGATAAACACGCTTTTTAAAGTATTTAACTGCGGGTCCTCCGGCCTTATTGAAGCGATCCGTTATTACAGTATTTACTACAGAGTGTGTCCAAGAGGAAGGCTTAGGGTTTGCACACTCCTGCTCAGGCTTAACGATACAGCCATCCCAGTTTGCACTACCTGCGTAAGGAACTCCAAAATCTACAGGTAGCATGTTGTACTTTCCAATCATAGCCGTTGGGGACCAGTAATACCCAAACCAGTTATCACCTCTCTCAACTGCCTTAGCCATTGATCCATCCAGACCAGCAGCTGAACCAGGATCAACCAGAACCCAGCCTTTCTTTTCCATCTCAAAGGCACGGAAAAGATTTGCATTAGCTAACTGACAGCCCCAACCTGCAGGACAACCAATAAAGGCTCCTTTAGAGGGATCCTCTTTATCTGGGAAAAGATCTGGACGTTTCAAAATGTCCAGCGCCGTCTTCAACTCCGGATGTTTTTTAGCAGTGTGAGGTGGAATCCACCAACCTTCACCTAGACCAGTAATAGGGCCTTCGTTAACAACATGCAGTCGACCTTCACCAACAGCCTTTGCTAATGGGTCTCTAACAGCATTAGCCCACTGCTCTGCTGCTACATCAGGTGATCCCTTTTCGTTCATTGACGCAAAGGTTGTCATTGTTGCTCCAGGAACAAGTTCAACCTCACATCCATATCCTTTTTCAAGAATGATTTTGTCGACTTGAGCCATCAATTCAGCTGAAGCCCAATTCATTTCTGCCATTGTCAAAGAACCGCAGGCAGCAAAAGATGTTGCCGTTATGACAGCAGAAGTTGTCAAGGCAACTGCTAGAGTTATTGCATAACGAAAAATATTTTTCCGTAAACTATTTGCTAATTCGAATGTTTTAATATCGTGAGACATAAAACAACTCCTTTTATTAATGTTAGATGAACTACTTAACCGTGATAAGCAACCCAAAATTATGAAGAGCACAATAATCTTCTCAAAACACTTACTGTAAGAGCAACAAGTTGTTCAACATTTTAATGCCTCAACCTTAATTGCGGAACCAGAAAATACAGCAGCATTCCACGGAATTTAATTTAAGCTTAGCCTATAATCCCCAATAATTTAAGAAATTCAATCAGATCTTAAAAAATTTCCAAGTACTAAACCCGAAGACCGTAAACCTTAACTTAGAAAAATATAGTTGTCAACCTTTTTTTGGAGCATAATAATAGACTTAAAAAATTCAAAACAGCTTAGTACAAAAAAGTAATAATTTTTGGTATCCCCAAAACACCGTTTTTTATGCCGACCTGCGGAAGGTTTAACAGTGTAAATATTACGTGTGGGAAAGTTATTTTCAATGAATCGAAATACCCGGTTTCTCCTTCCGTTTTACGACAAAGGCTTCTAACTCCTCTATTGTCGAATCATCCATGGGCGGTTTTTTATATTCAGACAGTGCTTGTTTCCAGATTTTGTTGGCACGTTGAGCGGTGTCAAGACTTCCGTTTTCCGTCCATTGACCAAAGTTGTTCCAATCAGAAAGGATAGGTGAATAAAACGCGTTTTCGTATCTCTCCAATGTATGTTGCGTACCAAAAAAATGTCCTCCGGGACCTACATCAGCAATTGCATCAAATGCCATTTCATCTGCTGAAAAAGAAAGTCCGTCCAAAAATGCGGACATCATTTGTAGTAATTCAACATCTACGATTACCTTTTCAAATGAAGCACAAAGTCCTCCTTCCAGCCAACCTGCAGCATGTTTGACGAAATTGCAGTGACTTTGTATGGTCGGCCAGAGCGACATCATCGACTCATAACCAGCTTGTGTATCGACCGTATTGGAGGCATTCACATTTGAAGCACGATAAGGCAGTCCGTAACGGCGAGCCAATTGTCCTCCGATTAATGTAGATTTGGCGAGTTCTGGAGTTCCGAAAGCTGGAGCACCCGACTTCATATCAACATTGGAGGTAAATCCTCCATAAATCACAGGAGATCCCGGAGCAGCCATTTGTGTGAAGGCTAGGGTGGCAAGAGCTTCCGCGTTTTGCAGTGACAAGGCACCAGCCAGTGTCACAGGAGCCATTGCACCGGATAGTGTGAAAGGAGTTACACAAACGGATTGACCGTTACGGATCATTTCCAGCATGCCCTGAATCATCACACCATCGAGCCTCAGTGGTGAAGAAGTATTGATAATCGAAATGAGGCTGGGCTGCTTTTTTAGCTCCTTCCTTGTGAGGCCAAGTCCAATGCAAAGCATATCAATGCTGTCCGCAATCCTCTGTTTACCAAGAGAATATGCATGAAAGACTTTGTCTGTAAGTGTCAAATGTGTAAACGCACAATCCAGATGTCTTGTATTTGCGGGCAAATCAATCGGCTCCACCGGATATCCTCCGGTCATGTGAATGACGTTGAAGTGCTGGGCCAGACGAATTAAATTTTGATAATCCTTAAAATTTCCGGGACGTCTTCCATTGTCCAGGTCAGAACAGTTAGGTGTGCTACCTACCATTGAAAACAAAGTCCAATTCTTGCCTACTTCCAAGTTATGCTTTGGATTCCTTGCGTGAAGTGTGAACTGGGACGGTGCTTTTGCGATATATTCTTCAATCAATTCCGGAGAAAACTTAACCATTTTTGTTGAATAGTTTACTTTCGCTCCGTGCTCTTTAAGAATGTCAAGTGCCTCATCGTCCAAAAAAGCTATACCGAGTTCAGCTAAAATGCGTAAACTGTTTTCATGTAGTGCTTCAATTTGATCTGCACTGGCAATTTCAAAAGGAGAATAAAAATTTTGCGGTTGTTTCCAGGGTTGTTGTTGAATACCGGCAATTGTTCTGGACTGTCCCCGTCCCCTTCGTTTGTGTTCACGTGGCATAATTGTTTAAAAAATTATTGAATTGAATTTTAATGAAATGAAAAGAACAAAAGAGCTAAACAAGTAATACGAATACTACGCTCAACTCAACATGATAAGATTTGTTTTTTGCTGCCTTTTGAGCTGAATCTAAACAGACATAACGGATTCGCACAAAACATCAAACAATTGAAACTTGTTGAACACAATTAAAGCATATTGGTTTCAAACGGATAACTGGACTGTCGTTCTACCCCAGTTTCCGTAATTACAACCTGTTCTTCCAACTTCACACCTTCACGCCCCTCATCGGTACCGATGAATGACTCAACGCAAAGCACCATTCCCTCTTCAAGTAGTCCGTCATAACCTTCTGCTTCAAAGTCATTCAGGTGTTTGATATTAGGATATTCGTCAGCGAGTCCCACACCGTGGATTAAACTACTGTAACGATGAGAGAGAAACTCATCCGGAATAGGCCAGCATTTTTCAGAAACCTCACGGAAGCTCATACCGGCTTTCAGTAAAGAAATATTGTGTTCAATCTGCTCATACGATTTTCCGTACAAACGTCTCTGTTCGTCTGTTGCACAGTCACCACAAATCCAGGCCCGTGAAATATCCGAACAATAACCATATGGCCCTATCAAATCTGTATCAAAACTGAGTAAATCACCTTTTTCAATTGTTCGCATTGAGCATTCCCTGAACCATGGATTAGTACGTGGTCCGGAAGATAGCAGGCGCGTTTCTATCCACTCTCCTCCAAGGCGGATGTTCGTTTCGTGGAGTTTTGCCCAGAGTGCGTTTTCGGTAATACCGGGTTGTAAAAATTCGTGCATTGATTGAATACCAGCTTGACAAACATCCATTGAGGCATTCATTAATATGAGCTCTTCTTTAGACTTAACTGCTCTTGCAGTTTCGGTGATTTGCTCTCCTTCAACTAGTGTTAAACCCCTGGCGCGAAGTGCGTCACATCCAGTATGTGACAAAGAGTCCACAGCCAGTCTTTTATTTCCCCCACCGTGTGCTTTCATCAAATCTAAAATTTGTCCAGCAAATTCTTTTACAAATTCAACCCCACGATTTCCCGCCCCAAAAAAGTAGAAAGCTGGAAGCACTCGGTATTCATCCAGAGTTGGAATATCTTCAGCCAGATGAGGGTGATTAGAATAATCAAAGAGTACTACAGGACCGTCTAGTGAGACAAATACGCAACGTGTTTCATAATGTGAACACCAGATTTGCATATTAGTCGCATCCACTGCATAGCGTGTATTGATCTGATTGAACAATAACAATCCGGCGACTTCCGATTCGGCCATTTTTGTGCGCAGTCTCTGCAGTCGATAACGTCGTACTGTATCAAGATCAACCGGTGCATCTGAAAACTCCATGGCACCGTGCTGACGCGCCGTTCGACCTTTTTGTAATGCTTGAATGGAGGCTAGGGGCATATTTGTTCTTTTTGGGAGTATATTAAGTCTTAACTTATGAAAAATCACTCTCTGAGCTTGGTTCCTAAGTGGATTTGAAAGAGATTCGCTACTAGCATTAAATATAAAATTTAGCTTCGAATTCTCTTAAGATATGTTATTGCATCACTTGAAATCATCCCAGTAAAATAGATTTGATGTTGACTTAGTCGCCTGGTGGAACTCGGTGGATTCCACACATCTTATCCCCCAGCCAGTTTTGATAACGATGCAGAGGTTCCTCAAACTGGTAACACATACGTCCTCCTGTGAAAGCAGGGTTGCTTAAACCTGCTTGTACACGTTCTACTATGCCCAAATCCTGAGTGTTCACCATGTCCCAAAATGTAGTCAATTCTTTAAACATTGTGCCATACTGTTCATAGTCCAATGTTTCCTGCGGCGTGAGCAGAAAAGTCCGTTCTCTAGTTTGGTTAGCACGAATTGGATCTGTGATCATACAAAAAGCATGATTCGGTAGGATTGTGAATGTGACATTAGGGAAAATACAAATGTGATAAGCCGCCTCCCGGTGTTCTTTGTCTAAACCTTCTACCGCAGGAAGATTAAGCCAGACAGAATCCACATCCCTTGAGACAGGAGTTGTCAGCATTCCGGTGTACATGCCTGCTCCCTGACAACGGTGGTGATCCTCCATTCGGGAAACATTAGTTAGTTCCGGATGCACAAAAGGCAGGTGGTAATACTCCATGAAATTTTCTTCGATCAATTTGTAATTGGAGTCCACATCATAATTTTTCTCTGCGGAAATTGTCCAATTCTCCAAACCATGAGATTGAAATTTTTCTGGCAAATCACCGAGCCATTCCTCAAGTTCTGTCGGTTTCGAACTCAGGTTAACGAAAATCAAAAATCCCCAACTCTGAACTTTTATTGGTAAGAGCCCATAATCTTGTTTGTCAAAATTGCTTTCATCCAACATATCAGTGTTATTCTCAGAAGAGGATGGGCAAGCATCTGATTGGTTGTTTTGGAACATTGGAGTTCCTAAACATTTCCCATCCAGTCCATAAACCCATGCGTGATAAGGGCAACGGATGCTATTTATTTTGCAGCTTTCCTCAAGCAATTTAGAACCACGATGACGACATACATTATAAAACGCTCCCAGATTTCCGGTTTTATCCCGTACGATCAAAATCGAACGTCCGGCTACTTCTGTCACCAGAATGTCTCCTGCATTGCCGACTTGAGGTAAACAACCTACTGCCACCCAAGCATTAGCAAAAACCATTTCCTTTTCCAAATTAAAAAACTCTGAATTTGTGTATGCAGCTGGAATTAAAGTTGAGGCTTGATCAACAGGCAGGCGGTTTTTGCTGTACGTTTCCGCTTGTGTAAAAATATTATTTTTCATTTTTGCCCGCTGTAAATATTCTTTTGTTAATATGTGGAATCGATGGTGTAATTAAATTGCGCCTCATAATGTGATTTTAATTTTCGTGCTGCTGACACAGAATTTCTCATAAGATATGAAACCGTTACAGGGCCAACTCCACCCGGCACTGGAGTAATCCAGCCGGCTTTTTCAGAACAGGATTCAAAATCGCTGTCCCCTACTATTTTACTTTTTCCCTGATCATCTGTAATTCTGTTAATGCCTATATCGATCAGTGTAGTTCCAGATTTGAGCATACCGGCAGTTATGAGATTGGGTTTTCCAACAGCCACAAAAACTGCATCCGCTCGTCGTGAATGATCCGCCACATCTTTAGTCATATGATGACAGACTGTCACTGTGGCTCCTTCTGCCATCAAGAGGAAGGCAATCGGTTTGCCTACAATTTCGGAGTGCCCAATAACAACGACATCCAATCCCTGCAAATCCTGGCCGGTTCTTCTCAATAATTCTACTGAAGCCATGGCTGTGCATGGGCCAAGTTCCAGTTCGTTGTAGACAATGTTTCCAATGGAAGTGGGGTGCATTCCTTCCACGTCTTTGAGCGGATGAATGGCTTTCTGTAAAATTTTTATGGGAATGCTTTCTGGAACTGGACGTTGTAAAAAGATGCCCGTCACCTTTGGATCAACGTTAAAATTAGAGATTGCCGCCTGCAGTTCATTGGTGGAAATATCTTTTGGATATTCTTTTTCTTCAAAGATAATCCCGACTTGTTCAGCTTTTTGACGCTGATTCCGGATGTAAAGATCAACAGCAGGGTTTTCCCCGACTTTAATCGAAATTAGTTTTGGATCCCAACCGCTTAATTTTAATTCCGATACTTTTTCTGACTCTTCTTCAAGGATGTCCTTGGCAATCTCTCTGCCGTCTAGGATTTTTGCGCTCATGTTTCTTCATTCTGTAATGTGGTTACAAACGGGCAATTTTAGGATTTTTAACTTAGTAGTTAAATCTCCTAAACGCGTGTCATTGCTTACGAAGTGAGGAATCTTAATTTTGCGAGTTCATCATAGTTGTGTTCTGCAGAAAATTCAATAAAATCAGCAAATGATTATCCACACACATTGCGTGTTTTTGAAACTCATTGCCGTGTTGTCATCAACTATGCTCGCATGATTCGTCCTTTCGGATCAAAAAGTGCTTCTTCCTGTAATGTTGCAGAACAGCGTTGACCAAGAATATCGATGGCCCAGCCTTGTTTTTCGTCCGCGATTTCTTTAGGCACATAACCCATGGCTACCGAAACTCCAGAATTATGGGCAAAACCACCCGAAGTAACCCAGCCTTTTATTTCGTAAGACTCGCTCTTTTCTTGTCCTCTTCTGAACCAAATTGGTTCATCACCAATTACATCCGCGTCATTTGCATCAACCACAAAAGTACGCAACCGTAGTGAAGGGCTTGTTTTATCAACGTCTTCCTTTTCAAGAATTACAGCTTTTTTCCCAATGAAATCCGCTTCTTTGTCAATTGCTACAAAACGTCCGAGCTCTGCTTCAAACGGTCCGTAAATAGGTCGGTATTCTCTAGCCCATGAACCGTAGTTCTTTTCGAGACGCAAGGCATTAAGGGCGCGGAGACCAAATGAACGGATTCCGAATTCTTCACCTTCTTTCTGTAAAAGTTCCAGCACATAACGTTGAATGTCTGCTTCCATCCAAAGTTCATAACCCAAATCTCCGGTGTAACTCACTCGTCCAACCATACAGGATGAATTGCCGATTTCCATTTTTCGGATGTCCATAAAACGGAAGGCTGTTTTGGAAACATCCTCATCACTGACTTTAGCCAGCAGTGCATGTGATTTCGGTCCAGCAATCGAAAGCCCGACAATTCCGGTTCCGTGCGGAATGACTTGAACATCAGTAGTTTCCGGAAGATGCTCTGTGAGGTTCTCTTCAAACCAACGCAAATGATATTCTTCCGCGATACCGGAACCAACGATGTAAAATTCTTCTGAATCGATATTCGAGAGAGTAAAATCTCCAATCAGTTTCCCGTTTTGGTTGAGCATAGGAGCAAGCGTCATACGTCCGGGCTTAGGAATCCTGCATGCCAGAATATGATCCAGCCATTCGGCGGCTCCTGAGCCAACTACTGAATATTTCGCAAATCCTGAAATTTCAAGCAAGCCAACACTTTCACGTACGGCTTTAACTTCAGCCGCAACATGTTTAAAGTCGGTGGAACGCCTCCAAGAGAAATGATCATCCACACCTTCAGGAGCAAACCAGAGAGGTACTTCCAAACCGTAAGATTCTCCCATTCTCGCTCCTTCTGCAAGCATTTTATCGTAAATCGGAGTCGTTCGCAGCGGTCGTCCTGCTGGAAGTTCTTCATTTGGAAAACGAATTGAAAAGCGGCGTGAATAATTTTCCTGGACCTTGGCGTTAGTATATGGTCGTGTAGCCCAATCACCAAAACGGCTGACGTCCATACCCCACACATCAAATCCTGGATCGCCGTCAATCATCCAATTTGCCAGTGCCAGTCCGACACCACCTCCTTGACTGAATCCGGCCATCACCGCGCAGGCACACCAAAATCCCGGGAGCCCACGAATCGGACCGATTAATGGATTCCCGTCCGGAGCGAATGTGAAGGGGCCGTTAATAACTTTTTTAATTCCCGCATTCTCAAACGCCGGAAAATGCTTGAAGCCGACTTCCAGCGAAGGCGCGATTCGATCCAGATCTGGAGGCAATAAATCCTGTCCAAAATCCCATGGAGTTTCTTTGGGAGACCACGGTTTACAAGCTTTTTCATAAGTTCCCATAAGCATCCCCATTTGTTCCTGGCGCAAATAGAGTTCGCCGTCGAAATCAACTGCATGCGGGATTTCGCGCCCTTTTTCCTTGTTGAATGTTGCAACTTCAGGCATTTCTTCTGTCAGCAGATACATGTGTTCCATCGCCAGTACAGGCAGTTCCAAGCCAACCATTCGTCCAACTTCCCTTGCCCAAAGTCCACCGGCATTGACAACGTGTTCCGCATGAATTTCATGCTGTTCTTGAGTATCTTTGTTCTCCAGAAGCACTCGCCATCCTCCTTCCGGTTGGAGAAGTAAATCTGTTACTCGCACACCCTGATAAATTTCAGCTCCTTGTTTTTTGGCAGCTTTGGCGTAAGCCCAGGTTGTTCCGGAAGGATCAAGGTGACCTTCCATCGGATCAAGCAGTGCACCTACAAAATGATCAGGATTGATGAGAGGCATGATTTCGGCCGCTTCTCGGGCACTTATTATTTCTGTATCCATACCGAGATATGCACCTTTAGCATGCATGCTTTTAAGCCAGTCAAAACGTTCCTGGGTTGCTGCCAGCATTATTCCGCCAGACATGTGCAGGCCGATTTCCTGTCCTGAAATTTTCTCAATTTCCTGGTAAAGCTCAATAGTATACTGTTGCAATTTAGCAACATTCGGATCACCGTTGATGGTGTGCATCCCACCCGCTGCATGCCATGTTGAGCCGGATGTCAGTTCTGAACGTTCAAGCAAAAGAGTATCTTTCCAACCTAGTTTTGTTAGGTGATAGAGGACACTGCAACCTACTACTCCTCCGCCAATGACGGCAACCTGTGTATGTGATTTCATTAATTTATTTCATTTATTGGTGTCGTCGTAAAAACTTCTATACTAATTATTTTTCATCTTAGAAGTAGAAAAGATATCTATAATATCAGTACTAAAATTTTAAGAGATTTCTCGCATTGTCAGCAATGATAAGTTTTATTAATTTTTACTTATTCATCTTTTATTGAGTTTTACTTATTTAAGAGTTGCAGAAATATACTTGAGTTATCTCAAAGATAAAAGCAATATTTTTTAAAATTATTTTTCCGAAACCAATAACGTTGTAATAAACTTGTTACGTGTCACTGAAGGGTAATGAAGTCAGCCTTGCTCCGCCTTACGCATTGTATAAATCATTATTATTAAAACAAAGTCTCACTGTGCCTCAGGATCGCGCCCGCAATTGAAAGCCATGTAGCCTAAAAGTGCGTTACGAGGCATAGACTGGTAACTAGAAGAACCCTAACCCGGCTACGCTCTAAAGTTCAAGAGAGCAGGGTCAACAAATGTTTGATATGCTATGTGGATTATCCGTGGACTATTCGCCCCGGATTGAGCAGACAATGGTGATTGTGCGTGGACTGTAGATTCCCAGCGTGAGTGCAGTGTATGTGCTTTGCATCCAGGTGTTGTGGATTCGCAGTTCATAAACCCTGCCTTGAGGGCAGAGGTCGTTAAGCTCGTATTTTTTCTCTCCCATTAAACCCCAGAACCAGAAAGTTTCTTCATTGCTGATGACAGTTTTTGAAGGAAATTCCGCGGGATAACGCACTTGCACCTGACATCCGGAGAGGAATAACACGAAAATTAAGATTATGCTGTAATGACGGAACATTGTATAATTCATGGAAAAAAGTTGTCTTGCCTTGCGTTTCAAAACATTCGAATCTACAATTAATGTTTGCATTCGGAAAAAGTGTAGTCTATTAAAGTTTTGCCGGAATAAAGAAATTTTGCAGAAAAGCATCCGGATTCCATAATTCTGGGCGTAAACAGACGGTCACCTTCCCATAAAGCGAGTTCAGTTAGCTTGTCTTTGGGAATCCATTTAAGACGTCCCTCCGGACAATCTGTGGTGAGTGTTCCGGAAAATCTGTTCGTGTAAAAAACAAAAACGTGCCACTCATCACCGAAAGGTGAGTCTCCTTCATCAGGAAAAGAGAGTAGGGCTTTTAGTTCCGGATCTTTGATATGCAGTCCGGTTTCTTCCTGAGTTTCACGAACCGCCGTTTCATAAGGTGCTTCATTTGCTTCGACTTTTCCGCCGGGTGCCAACCAGAGCCCCTGATGTTCATCTTCTTTTTCACGGTGAATCATCAGAACATGTTCGTCATTATTCTCAAGATAAACCAGAACTCCTAATTTCACAGGATTACTCCAAATAGTCTATGTCTCAGTCGAAGAAAGAATTAAATGCACTTTTAAAACGCATTTCGGTTGAACAGGACAAACGACTGAATCCTGAAGTACATGACGAATCCGAGGTTCAGCCTTATGATTTAGGTCATCAAACCCCGATTATACGTGGGCGGATGCCCGGACTGGAAGCAGTTTATGACCGCTTTGCCCGGATTTACGCACAGAGTTTTTCACATCATGTGAGACGCCCCGCAACTATCACACGCCGTTCTACAGAACTGGTAAGTTTCCGGGATTATCTTGGAGCAATTACAACTCCTGCTTCACTAAGTATTTTTGGCATGAATCCACTTCAGGGTCACGCTTTGTTTGTCTTTGAACATCATCTGGTTCACGTGCTGATCGACTTGCTTTTTGGAGGGAACGGCTGGTTTGAAAATCCGCCTCCCAAACGTGAATTTACAGGAATTGAAATTCGGATGCTCTCAAAAGTCGTGTTCAGTGCACTCGAAGATCTGGGTAAAGCCTGGAAGCGATTAACTCCTTTGGAACCATATTTTGAGCGTATGGAAGTACAGCCAAAATTTGCTGCAATTGTTCCACAGGAAGAGGTGGTGGCGAGCACAACATTCGATGTTGAAATCAACCGTGTCCCATACACAATGAGTATATGTCTGCCTTATTTGATGCTTGATCCGGTACGCTTACAAATAGAAGCAGGCAAAACCAGTTTTGATGAAGAGGTCAACGCAGTTAACGTAAGTCGTCTTGAAGAAAATCTACGCAACTCCAAAGTCAGTGTAAAGGTTGCTCTTGGAGAAGCACGCATGTCCCTGCGTGATTTTCTTACTTTGAAGAACGGTGACCGAATTAACTTAAATCAGGATCAGGACAAGCCGCTTAAAGTCCTGGTACAGGACAAACTTAAATATATGGCGACCCAAGGTTCATACAAAGGCAAGCACGCAGTTCAAATTACCAAAATGATTGAACCCCAGCCACGATTTAAAGATTTACTAGATCAACCTAATGAAGACTTGAACGAAAATTCCTGATCTTCCCTGAAAGTTAACGGTTGACACGACTGCGCAGATCCTTGCCTGTACGGAAAACTGGAAGCTGTTTTGGTTTGACTTCCACAGTTTCTCCGGTTTTAGGATTCCGTCCGAAATATCCCTTATATTTTTTCAGCGTAAAAGAACCAAAACCCCGGATTTCTACTTTGTCACCAGCGCTGAGAGCGTCCTTGATGCGGTCAAAAAAGATACGCACAGTCTGGTCTGTTAATTTCGGATTATGACCTGTACGGGCTGATAACTCTTCAATTAATTCTGATTTGTTCATAACTCCATGCATTTAAGGTTAATAAAATTTGAGTAATTTTTCAGCAGAAATTGGTTTCATTCTCCAGCTAATCTTCGTCTGCTTAAAAACCGGTTGTTGTTAAGTTAAAGAAACAGGAAAAAATATCAAGTGTTTCGTGAATATTTTTTCAAATTGCCTGTATTTGCAGTTCGCGTCGATAATGATCAAAGAGAGTTGACTTGGAAAGCATTCCCAAAAATATTTTACCTTCAACGACTGGTAATGACCATGCTTTAGACGTTTCAAACTTATCCAGAGCAACATTGATCGGTTCATTTAAATTGATGATGGGCAGGTTTCGCATGACAGATCCCATCGTCACTAAATCATAAAGACTTGTATCAAAAAGATGCGGACGGATGTCATCCAGAAAAACAACTCCAACACATTGTTCCTCAGCATCGAGTACAGGAAAATAATTTCGACGTGCTCTCTTGAACTCATCAATGAAATCCCTTAAAAGCAAACTTTCAGGGATGGTGATGAAATCCTTGTCTAAAATATCTCTAATATTCAGATGATGCAACAAATATCTGTCTGTTCCACGTTTAATCAAACTCCCCTGCTTAATCAGATCCTGAGTATAAACAGAACCAATATCAAAGAACGAACTAACCACCATGGCACTGCTTGCCGTCAGCATCAGTGGCAAAATCATTGAATACCCACGTGTGGCCTCCATAACCAGGAATATTCCCGTCAGCGGTCCATGCATGACTCCCGCAACCATTCCAGCCATACCCGCTAAGGCAAAAGCCGCGTCTTCCGCAACTCCATCCAGTGGCAGTAAATGCAGAATCATCCCGAAAGCCAGGCCAACGCCACTGCCGATCACGAGGCTGGGAGCAAATACCCCGCCTACACCTCCACTTCCCAGAGTGATACCGCAGGCTAAAAATTTGAGCAGTACAAACAAGAGGATAAAACCCAGTTCAGGCCGGATTGAATCAGTCAGGAAAGACTGAGTGGCAGAGTATCCCTCAGACAAAACTTCCGGCATGTAATAACCTAGAACTCCTACTGACAAACCACCAATAGCGGCACGTACCCAAAGGTGTAGAGAAATTTTTGCAAAGAATTTTTCCCAGATATGCAAACTTCTGACAAACAGGATTGAGATAACACCGGTTAATGCTCCGAGCGCAAAACAGGCAATTAAAGAGGTGATCGAAAATCCGGCAATTTCCTGAAAAAACGCAATTTTGTTACCCATGATCCAGCGACTGACTTCAGTCGCGGAAACGGCAGCAATAATAGTCGGCAGGATAGTTAAATAAGTCCATTCACCAATTATTATTTCAAGGGAAAAGATCAAACCAGTCAATGGCGCATTAAAAATACCCGCAACCGCACCTGCTGCACCGTAACCTACGAGCAGTTTTTTGTGACGTTCATTCATGTCCAGCCAACGTCCAAGGGCGGACCCCATGGCTCCACCGATGCTGACAATAGGACCTTCCAGTCCGGTTGAGCCTCCGCTTCCTACTGTCAGGAAACTGCCAAAAAATCTGGAATAAATCATTCGCCTCCGGAGCGAACCGGAGCCCATTGCAATGGCTTTGATTACTGAGGAAACCCCATGTCCCTCATTATCATGCATGAGATAACGTACGAAAAATACCGCAATCCCAGCTCCTAAAGCTGGGAAAAAAATCGAACGCCAGCCCAGATCTAACCCTGCGATGAAAAGCCGCAGGGTATGAACACTCCAGTTGAGACTGACGGCGAGTATTCCACATACCAGCCCAATGCCCAGAGCGGCCGTCATCATCACTACTGCTTCACGTGCTGAAACTGCCTGAAAGCGTGAAAGTAGATCTGCGTCAGAACCAACTAAACCGCGTGAAAGGAACTTGTTAAGCTGTCTCCGCCAGATTTTTTTGAAATAGATCAACGAGATTTTCTAATGTAGGGGAATGTTTGAGAAAGTCATTTACTTCTATATTATTTAGAAAACGTGCCAGCTGAGAAAGCAAATGCAGATGGTGAAAAGAATCAGCGCTCAACAGCACAAATACGACAAAAACCGGTAGCCCGTCCGGCGCTTTAAAGTCCAATGGTTTTTCTAAAAAAAAAGTACCTACCATGGATTTTTTTAATTGTTGTCCAAGTGGCGTTTTTGGATGAGGAACTGCAATTCCATTTCCAATTGCAGTTGAAGAAAGCAGTTCACGCTGCATTAGTTGTTCTGCCAATGTTTCTTTAAGCTGTCGTGGTAAATTCATGCAGGACGGTATTTGGCTGAAAAGTGTTTCCAGTGAGCCCGAAGGAACAGCGTGAAAAACATTTCCTGCTTCGAATGCCTCTACCAGCGGGGAATGAGTAGCGCTGGCTTTTTGTTTTTTTTTACTCTCTCTGAGCGAGTGCTTTTCGAGGTGAATATGTTTTGATTCAGCCCAGGTTACCAGAGTAGACTGATTAAAATAATGCTTTCCACGCCGTACCACGCACGGTATATCACCCTGGCGAATCCAACGGTAAATGGTCGCCTCCGGAACATGCAGCAACTGAACTACATCTGAAACTATCAACCATTTAGCCATAAAAAAATAACGAAAAGTACCTGACTGAATTAATAATGAAATATTTTGAGTTTCAGTCTAACAGCATTAGCAGGCTTTGTGAAGAAGTGGAAGCTAATTAAATAACTTTTTTTAAAGAGTTGATACTTTATGAAAATTTTATAGAATATCAAAAACACTTCTGATGGCTGGGGATGCGCAATTGAAAATTTCGAACCGTGTCAGGTCCTAACGGAAGCAGCACTAAGATTTTGTAGATGTGCCGCATTTCCCAGCCTCTCTCTACAATAATCCGGAATCCCTTTTATGTCTTATGTTGTACTGGCGCGCCGGCTGCGTCCTTCCCGCTTTGAGGATCTAATTGGACAGGAAACTGCAGCTCAAACTTTACGTAACGCGGTTCTTGCTGACAGAGTAGCACATGCATTTTTGTTCTCTGGTTCACGTGGAGTTGGCAAAACGAGTGCGGCAAGAATCTTAACGCGCGCACTGAACTGCCAGAATCCAGACAACGGTGACCCGTGCAACAGCTGCGAAAACTGCGTAGAAATAAATCAGAACGCATCGCCGGATGTATATGAAATTGATGCTGCTTCCAACCGTGGAATTGACAACATCCGTGAACTGCGTGAAAACGTAAATTATGTGCCCGCGAGATGCCGTTACAAAGTTTATATCATTGACGAAGCGCACATGCTTACTCTTGAGTCTTTCAACGCACTGCTGAAAACACTGGAAGAACCGCCTTCATATGTAAAATTTATTTTTGCCACCACGGATCCTCACAAAATTCCTCAGACTATTATTTCACGTTGTCAGCGTTACGATTTTTTAAGAATCCCGATAAAAACGATGGCGGATTTTCTTGAAAAAGTAGTCCGTAATGAAAATCTTGAACTGTCCCGCAGGGCAATTGAAATGATAGCGCGGAATTCAGTAGGCGGAATGCGTGACGCTTTGACCGCAATTGATCAAATTCTCAGTTTTAGCGGAACAGGAGCATCTGATCATAAAGTGGCCCAAATACTTGGAATTCTGGACAGTGAGTCGCGCTTTGCTTTTACGGAGGCTTTACTGAGAAAAAATGAAGGTGAGGCTCTGCGGTATTTTCAGGAACTGCATGAACATGGTCATGATGCTCACGACATTTTAGCAGATTTGCTTCAGACTATTAAAACCACTGCACTTGTACGCTCACTAGGAACAAGCCCGGCTTTGTTCCAGGATATTTCAGTGGATGATCTGGAAGTCTTTGCGGCTTTAGCCAAAGCTGTAAGTGCGGATGAGTTACAGCAGATTTTCCGTATTTTGCTCGATCTGGAAGAGCAGATGAAGCGCAGTGCCCACACGAAAATTTGTTTTGAAATGGCAATTCTCCAAATTGCGTCCATTGAACCTCTGGTTGGTCTTCCGGAAATAATCAGTGGAATCCAGAATATTCGCAGTGGGGAACCTCCTGTAGAGACAACTGCTGAAAACTCAACTTCTGTAAAAGTTGCTCTCGAAGAGCCAGTGCTCCCCGTAACGGATAATTCTGCAGAGAAACATCAGCATTCGCCACCGGCTGATTCCGAAGTTAAAAAACCGCTTGCGGATGCTTCAGTCATTAAAAACATTTTACAGTCCGGAAATAAGGAAACTCATAAAGTAGCAGACAATCCGGATTATGCTGTAAATTCGGAGCCTGAAACTGCCGTCACGCAAGTCAAAGAACAGGAGCAGACCAGTTATTCTCAGCAAAATGAAAACAATTCATCTGTTGCCGAAACTTCGGTTTCTCCGGAAAGATCAATCCAGGATGCAAGCGTAAGTCAGCAAGGATTTAAGCAAACTCAGGAAACTCAGGAATCTTATACTAAAACTCCCGATACTCATGAAGTTCATCAGATTCAGCAAGCTCCGGAAGCTCAACAAATTAAGGCAATTACGGAAACTCCTGAAATTCAGAAAACTAATACTCAAACGCAAGTAGCTAAAGTAGAGATTGCTGAAAAAGAAAAAGCGTTGGTTCCGGAGAATAAGGCACAATCGCCTGAACAACCGGCACAGGAGTGGACTGATTTTGCAGCTGAAGTTCAAAAACGATCATCAAAGCTGGCGAGCTTTGTCCGAAATGCTGTGCCTCAGAGTTTGTCCGGGACACAATTGAAGTTAGCGTTTAAAAGCGGAAACTATCCTTCAATGTTCACAGAACAAAACCGCAGCTTTCTGGAAGAAATTGCGACAGGCTGGTGTGGACACGCGGTTCATGTCAGCTGTGAGATTTCTCCAATTGTGACTTCAAGGCGGACAATAGTCGAACATGATCAAATTCTTTTGGAGCAGGCAAGAGAATTAAAACGTAAAAATGCAAGGGAATTTCCGCAGGTTAAAGATATTCTCTCTGTGTTTACAAACAGCAAAATCAGCGCTATTGAATTTTCAGATGCATAAAAAACATTTAAAAAGACACTGTTTAGCAAATTCTTAATAAACTTATAAACAAAAAGGTAACTGATGATAGACATGAATGAAATGATGAAAAAGGCTCAGGAACTTTCTGAAACAATGAAGCAACAGCAGGAAGAACTGGCAAAGCAGGTTTTCACAGTTTCAGTAGGTGGAGAAATGATCAAAATGACTTTCAACGGAAAGCAGGAAGCAAAAAGTATTGAAATAGATCCGGAAGTCGTTGATGTAGAAGATATTGAAACTCTACAGGATTTGATTCTTTCTGCGGTAAATGAAGGTCTCAGGCAAAGTCAGCAAAACATGCAGAATTCTCTGGGACAGCAAATTGGTAAAATGACTGGAGGCATGGATTTTTCAAGTTTACTAAATCCAAAATCCTGATTATTTAAGCATTAGAAATGGGAATCTGGCGTCTGATCGAGGACATTCCGCGCTCCGGCAGTTTCAACATGGCCGCGGATCAGGTACTGCTGGAAAGTTATGCTCAAAATTCACATCCAGTTTTCCGGATATATGAATGGGCAGGAGCAACTCTTTCACTGGGCAGGAATGAAAAGTTGGATAATCGCCTTGATCTGGACGTATGCGAAAGTTACGGAATTCCTGTTATCCGCCGTACAACAGGTGGTAAAGCGGTTTTGCATGGATTTGACCTGACATATTCTCTTGTCGGTGGAGTTCTGGACAAGCAATTTAATGGAGGTGTACTGGACAACTACCGTTTTCTCGCCAAAGGTTTTTACGCATTTTTTGAAGAGTTGGGTTTAAAACCGGAATTACAGGAGCATAGTCCGCAAAAGAAAAAAACCGATCCACACGTCTGTTTTGCAGACACATCTGCGTATGAAATTTTGGTGGAAGGCAGAAAAATAATCGGCAGTGCGCAAAGAATAAAAAATGTCCGCAGTGCTCATTCTTCTTCCTCAAGAATCTTCTTGCAACACGGCTCCATTCCTCTCAAAGATTCAGTTTCACTGATTGCTGAAATATTCCCCTACGTCAATGAAGATAAACTGCGGCAGGAAATGCACTCTCTTGAATCAGCAGGTATCTTTCCCGCACATTCCAGACAGGATTTACAGAAACTGCTGCTGGAAAAACTGCAGGATACCTTTAAACTAAAATGGGAAAACCGCGGTTGGAGTGAAGAGGAACTTAGATTGATCGCGGAGCGTGAATTTGCTTTTCAGGCTTTAGAAATGAGACATGCCTGAAAAAAATACCATGTAAATGCTTACAATTATCTTTTACAGATTTAATAATCCATTGCTACAATGTGCCGATTTAACTTACCTGTTGAGGCTGACCTTATTTTCCGTAACAGTAAAAATAATTTTTAAAATTAGTAAAAGCCTGGGTGCTCCGTGCATTAAAAAGTCAAACCAATCAATGGGCCGGGTAAGTGTGCCTGAATAAAGCATTTATAACTTTTCCCAAAGGTGAGGTACAGGGACAAATGGCGCCAGTCCCATGGTGAGGCAAAAAAGAATGGTAAAACCCCACTGGAGATTCATCACTAATTCCCGGACAGTTTGTAACATAAGTATTTAAAACATCATGTTAAGGTTTCAACAGTTGGAATAACTGCTCTTCAAGAAAAAGCTATTGCACTAAAACTTAACAGACAAAACAATTTTCAAAGCCATTTGTACATGACAAGTGCGTCCACGTATCCTAATGTCGGGTGCAGAAACCCCTTTGTTATTTTGCCTGCAGTGTCAAAACCCAGTTTGCTCCATAAGCGGACTGCTCTTTCGTTGGTTACCACAACCAGATTAAACTGCATAGCTTTATAGTTTAGTTCTCTGGCTACTTTTTGTGAATGTTCACACATGAGTGTTGCCAAACCTTTTCCGCTTGAGTCAGCAGAAACCATATAACCGCAGTTGCAGACGTGACTGCCCTGTCCTTCCTGATTTTGTTTTAAATAATATGTGCCTAGAACTTTATTATTTTCAACACAGACGAAAGTTTTTCGTGGTTCTTTCATCCAAAGACGATAAGCTTCTTCCTTACTGGTATTCCTGGGATAAGGGTAGGTTTCACCCTTGGAAACGATAGGTTGAAAAATTTTCCAAATCTGATCAAAATCCTGCTTCAGTGCTTCCCGAATTTGAGCCATTGAATGCCTTTAATTCCGTGTTAGCCGAACAGCTTATAAGCACGCATTAGCATCCCCGCAGCCAGTAATATCAGCAGAATTCCCATACCTAAATCAATACGCTTTGCGTTATGTTTCAAGCTTTCCACCAGACCTCCTGAAGATGCAATTAAGGCCACAAAGCAATACCATGCGGCGTCTATACCTCCCACAGTTGTGACGAGTACTATTTGTTCCGGAAATACCGCATCAGCTTGTACAAACTGACTGAATAGCGCCAATAACCATGCCGCGATTTTGGGATTCAGAAATGCAATCAAAAATCCTTCGATAAATCCCTGTTTTCCTGTGAGCTGTAAGTGCTCCTTTTCAGTTTTAATTATCTGCTGAGAAAGAGCAGAGATGATCATTTTTGAGCCGAGCCAGATTAAAAAAACTGAGCCTGCTATTTGCGCGATCGTGAAAAAATGAGGATTGGTTTTGAACATTGCAACCAGTCCTGCAACAGCTAGCAGTGCATAAAACGTGATACCCAGACCATGTCCTATGCCTGTCATAATTCCCTGTTGCCTTCCGCCTGAAATGGAGTTCCGCAGAATAACCGCAAGACTTGGTCCCGGTGACATAGCACCCATGACACAGATCAGTGCCAGTTGACTCCATTGTGTAAAATCCATTTATTTATCCTAATAAAAAATTCTTAATTTTAAATATTTTATCCTCTTGAAAAACGAAATAAATTTGTCAAAACACCATTTTATCAGCTCGTCAAAGCAAGTGATGTGGATCTACATCTATCTGCACCAACTCATCACGTTTGATTGAGGGTGAGGACTCAAAAACATGCTTTAACAAATGCAAAAGATGGCGCACATTATCTGCTTTCAATAAGAGCTGCCAGCGAAAACGGTTACGTAATTTTTTCATTGGCGCTTCTATCGGTCCTATTACTTTGACTGCAGCAGTTTCATCATTTTCAACAGTCTCCATAACAGTTGAACGTTGTGTGTTTGAAATAACGGTTCTTATTCTTTCGTAAATAGCCTGGGTTATTTTTTCCGCACGTCCTTCATGCGGACTGCTGCAGACAATCAACGCCAGGGAATGAAAAGGCGGCATCCGGAGATTTAAGCGGCGTTCTAATTCAAGCTCCATGAACTGCGCTGTGTTATGTTCTTTTGCACAGAGCAAACTGTGGTGCCGAGGATTATGCGTTTGAATCAGCACTTCTCCTGGTTTGTGACCACGTCCGGCTCGTCCAGCTACTTGAGTCAAAAGTTGAAACGTACGTTCGCTTGCACGGAAATCCGGAATGTTGAGTGATAAATCCGACATAATTACTCCTACCAGTGTCACTTCAGGAAAGTCATGACCTTTGGTTACCAGTTGTGTGCCGATTACAATATCAACCTCGTGTTTACGGATACGCTCATGCATTTTTGAAAGTGCGTGTTTTCCGTGAAGTGTGTCACGATCCATGCGTAAAATACGTGCCTCCGGAAAAAATATTTTTAGATTTTCCTCAACTTGTTCTGTTCCTGTACCGATAATTTTAGGAGCATTTTCAGTTCCGCAATCCGGGCAGTAATTGTGCAAAGTGTTGACGAAGTCACATTGATGACAGCGTACCTGATTTGCTCCTTGATGGTAGACGAGGCTCAAACTGCAGTTGGGACAGGTGTAAGTCGATTCACACTTTGAACAACGCACCAGAGGCGCGAAACCGCGGCGGTTTAAAAATACGATGCTTTGCTCTTTCTTCAGTAAGCGTGAACGCATGGCTTCAACAAGTTCGCGGGAAAAATAAGGGCTCCCTTTTTGGCTGGGCACAGTTTTCATATCCAGAAGTTTGACTGCCGGCAACTGAACTTGATGGATACGTGAAGTTAAACGTAAAATTTCATATTTACCATTTTTGACATTATTTGCCGATTCCAGCGAAGGTGTCGCGGAACCTAGCAGTACAGTCGCGTCTACTGCAAATCCACGGTAAATGGCGGCATCACGTCCGTGATAACGTGGGGACTCTCCCTGTTTGTATGACGGATCATGCTCTTCATCAATCACAATCAGTCCCAGATTTTTCAGCGGAGAAAAGACCGCGCTGCGTGCACCGATTACAATTGTAGCGATGCCGTTACGAACCCTGGACCACTCATCAAAACGTTCACCATCATCCATTCCACTGTGCAGGACTGCTACAAGATCACCAAAACGTGAACGGAAGCGGTTGACCAGTTGCGGTGTCAATGAAATTTCCGGGACCAGTACTAAAGATGATTTGCCTAAATTACGTGCAGCACGCACCGCATGAAGATAAATTTCTGTTTTTCCGCTTCCAGTTACACCTTCAAGTAAAAAAGTGCGGTATGCGCTTTTTTCGAGCGAATCCTCAAGCACATCGAAGGCGAGTTTTTGTTGCTGATTTAAATCCTGAAATGCTTCAAGCTGAGGCAGTTCACCTTCAATGAAACGGCGGTAAACGCGTTTTTCAAAAAAATCAATGTAACCTTCTTCTTTAAGTTTTTTTAATGCTTGTGACGGCGCATTTACTCTGTTTTGAATATCACTCCAGCAGACAGTATGATTCTCTGCCAAAATTTCAAATATTTGCTCACGTTTTGATTTACGTCGTTTTGCGGATTTTTTTAGTTCATCTACTTTGAGCAAGCTGACCCAGCGCTCCATTTTAGCTTTAGCTTTTTGTCCAAGTAAAAGGTGACTTGTGTGCACATTCTCATTCGCCATCCAGCCCCGCAGAATTTGATGATCACGTTCATCAGGGT
>Ga0208764_10000498_pt1 | contig 25108 bp, 24 predicted proteins | sample ETNtaG_18_FD_185762 | JGI IMG/M metagenome (GOLD analysis project Ga0208764, IMG submission 185762) | Marine microbial and viral communities from oxygen minimum zone, Eastern Pacific Ocean - ETNP201302SV91 (SPAdes) (version 2) | ecosystem: Environmental > Aquatic > Marine > Oceanic ... | reverse complement strand
AGGAAGGATGGCTTCGATGTAGTCGTCATCAATAATGAATTTAATCGGATCTTTCATTAATAGACCAATCCAGAGAGGAAGGGTTAATCCTCCAATAATGCCAATAAACGTAATTACCACCCCTTCTATTACAAGTCCATATTCATAGGAAGTTAGTATGAATGGTTCTAAACTCTTAGTTATTCCAAGGATGATTATAATCAGACCAGCGAGGATTCCTTGACCTACAAATAGTCCAATGAAGCCGATAAAACCAAGTTTGTTCGATATTGTCTTACTTGTCATAAAAATGAACTTGAGCAGGCGGCCAAATACTTTGTCCCGACAATGGTTTATCAGTGGGCCTTTTCACAGGCTACCCTTCATGACGCATGCGTAATCTATGCAATAATACAATATTCATCCAATGCCTTGGGGTAGAGTTTGTGCTCTACTTTTTTGACTCTGTCTTGTAACGTTTCTATAGTATCTCCTTCCAATATAGGAACTTCAGATTGTGCAAGAATTTTGCCTGAATCAACGCCTTCGTCGACTAAATGTACTGTGCATCCAGTTATTTTAGCGCCATCAGCTAAGGCATCTCGATGAGCATGTGCTCCTGGATACTTTGGAAGTAATGAAGGGTGGATATTAACCAGTCTACCTTTCCATTTCTTTACAAAAGAAGGTGTGAATATTCGCATATATCCACTCAATACGATCAAATCTATTTCGTATTCGATTAATTTTTGATGTATCATCTCTTCATGAAATAATCGGCGTTGGTTTTTATCATATATTGTTGGCAATTCAATTGCAATGGCCGGTATATCAAATTCGGAACCAAAACTCAAGCCCTTTGCATCAATTCTATCGGAGATAATGAGTTTTGTTTTATGGCAAGAGGGTTTAGACAATTGATGAGAAAGTAAAGCAAACAAGCCCGAACCTCCTCCAGAAATCAATACCGCTATGCGAAGAGGATTCTGGATTGTGCCTTTACGGGGTCTGACATACGGGGCACCCATGACTCTTCGGAGGAGAGGCTAGGCTTGACCATTGGGGAATATTAGTTTAAATGATTACACATTGTTTTATCTTTGATTGGTTAACCGCGGGGGCGTGGACAAGTTACAAACTATTGACGAGGTAGTTGAAAAATACTGTGTATCGAGTAGCCCATTAAAGAGTAAATTGTATATTGGAATTGGTTCTCTGTTTATTATTTTTGCAATAATAGGGATTTGGGTTCCGGGGTGGCCTACTGTTTCTTGGGCAGTCCCAGCGGCTTTCCTCTTTTCCTTATCTAGCGAAAAATTGTTCAGAAAAACGCTTGAAAATCCGTATTTCGGCAATGCAATTTTTGATTATTATGCAACAGGAAAGACTATTCCTAAACATGCTAAATATGGCGTAGTTACTATGATTTTGACGATGGCTTCTCTATCATCTTACTTCGTATGGCTAGTATCTACTAAAGGAGATGGAGTATGGAATGATGTTTCTTCATGGAATGGAGCAGATCCTGGGTTTGGAGCAGGAACAATACTATTAGTTGGATTGGTTGGTATATGGTACGTCGGAATTAAAGTTAAAACTCGAGATAGTTAGTTAATGTAAAAATAATCTTTGACCTGTGAAGTACATAGAAATCCCGTGTTCATCCGCGGCATCTATACACTCTTGATCTCGTATGGATCCTCCTGGTTGTACAACAGTTGTGACCCCTATCTCATTTGCAGTATCAATACCGTCGCGGAAAGGGAAAAAGGCATCGGAGACCATCATTGAGCCAACCGCCCTATCGCCGGCTCTTCTTGCAGCAATTCGTACTGCCTCTACTCTACTCGTTTGTCCGGGGCCAACTCCTACTGTAGCAAATCCAGTATTGGTCTGAGATACCAATACTATTGAATTTGATTTGACCTCGGAAAGTACTGTTGAGCCAAAACGAGCGAGTGAAACAATCTCTGCATCTCCTTCAACTTTTGTAACACATTTTACAGATAACCAATCTATACTCGGAGGCCCTTGGACTTGGGCAACCCACCCACCATCTAATTGGCGAACCCTGACTTCTTCATCCCGAGGTGAAAAATCAGGCATTGTCAACATTCTTCTGTTTTTCTTTTGAGAGAGTATTTCTAAGGCCTCTTCGGTATATCCTGGAGAAATGATACATTCCAAGAAATGATTGCCAATAGCTTCAGCGGTCTCTTTTTCAACTATTGAAGTAAAGGCAACAACGCATCCAAATGCACTTTCTGGATCGCTTGCTAAAGCATTTTTCCAAGCATTGATTTGAGAAGAATCTATCGCCGCTCCACAAGGATTTGTATGTTTAATTACAACACACCCTTGGTTACGGATATCGTCCATATCTTTCAATAATCCTCGGGCTATTCTAAGCGCTCCGTCTAAGTCAAGATAATTGTTGAAAGAAAGTGCTTTACCGCCATGCTGGACGGCCGATGCTAGACCTTTAGGGATAGAAGATGAAGGATAGAATGATGCAGGTTGATGTGGATTCTCTCCATAACGAAGGGAAGTTCCTTCTTCTGAAGCAATATGAATTCTATTCGGTACAGGGTTTCCGAGAAATCTCTTCTCAAGTTCATTACTTACTGCAGCATCATATGCTGCAGTGCATTGATACGCTGCAAGAGAAAGAGTTTGGCGGATTTCTAAACTAATATCTAAATTATTGGCATCATTTTTTTTAAGTTCTTCAATTATCATTTGATATTGGTTTTCATGTGTGAGTACTAAAACATCTTTGAAATTTTTAGCCGCAGAACGAATCATTGTTGGACCCCCAATATCAATCATTTCAATTAATTCAGAATCAGGAACTGGTGGTTTTTTTGCCGCGACCGCTTCAAAAGGATAGAGATTTACACAAACTAGATCAATTGTACCATAATCTAATTCGGCAAGCATTTCCATATCGTCTTCCCTATCTCTTCTAACAAGAATTCCTCCATGAATAGCAGGATGTAGTGTTTTTACTCTGCCATCAAAACATTCTGGGTGCCCTGTTGCATCACTAACATCAATTACGGGAATTCCTGCTTCTCTTAATTTACGGGATGTTCCCCCTGTCGAAAGAATTTCCCAACCCATCTTGGATAATGACTTACCAAGCTCTACAATTCCTGACTTTTCCCAAACACTCAGCAGAGCTCGGCGTGTTGCCATATTAAGGCGTAGAAGCATAAGCCTTGAAATGTTTGTAACCTATTCCTTCAATCTCCACGAGATGAAATTACTTGATCTATTCTTAACATACCGATGCTTGTCTCACATGCAGACCTAAGAGATTCTTCAATAACGGTTCGTGGGTGCCAAACTCCTTGAAGAACGGAAACCTTTCCTTGAGTATCTATACCAATGAAATTATTCTGTTTTCTAGTTGCTGCACGTAACTCGAGGATTCTGTCTAAGGGGTCATTTCCTGAATTTTCGACTAATGACCCAGGTATTGTCTCCATCGCTCTAGCAAAGGCATCCATTGCAAGGCGAGCACGCCCGGGTTCAGATTCGGATGCACCCCTCACTGCTTGGGCGATTCGACTGTGTATTGCACCGCCGCCAGGTAATACTTCTTGATCCTCCATTGCTAAGGAAACTGCCCTTAGCCCATCATGTAAACCACGAATTATTTCTTCTGTAACAATATCGCCCGCCCCTCCAACTTCAATTGTAACCAAACCTGGATTTTGGCAATTATCAATTCTAATGATATCTTCGACCATGTCGCTTGCCTCATTACGCTCCCAAAATACATTGCCGCAAAAACCCAAATCTTCTGATTTTAAATTTAATATTGAGTCTATGACCTTAGCACCCGAAGCTAATGCAGAATTTTCAACTTCCGAAGAATCTAGTTCCCCGATTGCAAGAATCTCTTCATCGGCTAAATGATGTAATATATCTCGATCTAGTTCTCCTCCACATAGAACTAATTTTGCGCCACTGTTTATTATTGCATTAGCAAGATCGGTTTTACGTTCTTTTTCGGCATCAACAAATGCATCCAGTTGATTCGCGGAAGTTATTTGAATTTCTGCGTTTCTTGTCATCTTTCTTATTTTAATATCGCCTGATATTACTGCTACCTTGACATCCATTAATTGATTGGGTAAACTATCCATCAAAACTCTTCGGCGAAAAGCAACACCAGAAATTATTTTGGAATCATGAAGATTTCCTTTGTTTGATTTAAACATAGCAATATTCTCTGCCCTAGGGTGTTGATGAGTTGTTGAAATAGTGGAAAGAGCGTTCACCAACATTGGTGCAAATAAATCTAAGGCACCGTCTGTGCCTTTTCCTGTAAGTGCTGTTTCTGCTACTCCCAACAATATCTCTTTGCTTATTTTTTGAGAATCAGTATCCATTTGTTTTTCTGAGACCTCAAGAGATTTACGAAAGCCCTCAACTAAGGTCAATGGATGGAGCCCTTTTCTAAGAAGATTGTTTGCCTCTTGAAGTAATGAACCGCACAAAAGCATGGTAGTAGTAACGCCATCACCACAATTTTCCTCTTGTGAATTGGCCATAGAAACCATCATTTTGGCCGCCGGATGTTTTACCAATAATTCTGCTACTATCTTTGCACCATCATTAGTTACTGCAGTTGTTCCATTTGTTTTATAGAGCATCTTGTCTAAACCTCTAGGCCCGAAAGTGGGTTTTAACAGATCGGAAAAAACTCGTGCTGCTGTGATTAATTTTTCTTGTACGGCTGTGCCGCTTGTAATCGAGGTTTGTTCAGGGACTATTCTCACAGGAGGTTGCCCCGCCCCATCACTCATGTCTTAATCGGGGCTAGGGGCTGTCATGAATCCTTTGAATAGAATTTTAACTAAAAAATGATTGAAAATAACAATAATTCTATGCATGATTGTTTGTTCCCTCGTAACATGGAAAGGATTGTGGGGGTTGTTTGCACAATGTTGTGCTTGGCCACTATGATAAATTTCATGGCTCCTGTTTCTGCACAATTATTGCCTGAAATAACCATTGAATGTGATGACGATGTAATAATTGATTCGGCATTCACCTCAAGGACGGCAATTATTAATTGTGATTTGGAAAATCCAAGTATGTATTCTGAAAAAGTATCGATAGAAGTGCAATCGGAAACATTGGACAGTGCGGCTCCTGAAACCGTGACTATAGGGGGAGGGCAGACCACTAGTTTTCAAGTCATAGTAAAAGCTGAAGAAGCCGAAGAACCAGGAGATATAATGGTGAATATAACTGCAACTATTCAGGAAGTAAATGGTGCAATGTATCCTTTAGGGACATCCGATTCTGATGAAGTGACGGTAACGATCACTGAACATACAAGTTGTACAGCAGTAATTGGCCAAGGAGGCGGTGTCTTTGAATCTGGAGATGAAGTTTCAATTTCTGCAGCAATTAATTGTTTTAGCAATAAAGAAGCATCTATAAGTTTTGAGATTCATCTGATTGAGAAGAATATGGGGTCTTCTTCATGGCCAAACGGTTTTGAAAATATAGGTGGCGACTGCGAATTAGATATTGAAGTAGGAGATACTGGAGAAAATTGTAATTTTAGATTTGGAACCCCAAACAATCTAGAAAACAAGTGGGAGGGGTGTGCAGTCATTATTGAGAAGGGGGAAGTTAGACCAAATTCATGCCCCAGCACTAATAAAATTGAATTGACAGTTAAGAAAAAGGCAGCTGGTTTGGGTATTGAATTAGGGGGTAATGAATCGATTTTGGAACAACTGGGTATAACTGAAGAACAGGTTCCAGTAATCGCTGGCTCAATTGGAATTGTAATACTGATCATTGGCGGATTTATTTATTATCGCAGAAAAGGGCAAGAATACGAATAATCTATTCAAGAACTAATACGTGCCACCTTAGTGTCATTGTACTAAAAAGGGCAAGACCTATCGAAGCGCCTTCAGGGAAATTAAGAGAATTTGTAAAAATGATATATTGAATGAATGTTAACAATATAATAACTGAAATATCCTTAAGATTATTGGATCCCCAACCTGATTCATTTAGAATATGATGTCTGTTCTTAATTGCCCAGAAAATAGAGAGCGCAAAAAAGAGGACTATACTATGACCTATGAACCAACCAAGAGATGAGCCAAAAGCATCTACAATTGTTTCTTGGAAGTCCCCTAATACTAACGAGGCTATGTCGTCCATGATTTGAACGAAAGGTGTTTTGTTTTTGAATTGAATGACCGATGCTGCCTTATCTTAAAGGCTAGACGGGGGTATGTGCGGGACTCCAAGCTTCGGCTTCTAGTTGTAAAGGCAGCAATGACTGTGAATGGCGGTGCTGCACGCGACTTACTTCGAAATCTCGAAGAAATCTCGAAGAAATTTGATATTAAGTTCGCCAGTCTTAACATTTTACCGGCACAAAAAGAATTTATTGAAAATTTAGGAATCGAAATACTGGTTCCAGAAAACCAATGGGAAAGCAAAGGAGGTTTGTGGAACGAAATAAGTGCAGGGCAGGAACGTAGTGCTGCTGGATTTTGGAAAGAGCATGTGCTTGTTCATGATGCAGTAAAATGGGCTGATGCAGTCCATCTTACTGGTGGGAATGGTTCAATGGAGTTTTTGCAATTAGTCAATAACGAAACGCCTGTACACCTACATTATTTAGAGGCAAAACCGGGAATAAACGACAATATTAGTCACCAGAGCCCAGATGGAAAGAAAAAATGGAAAGCCCCTATTATGCACTTGCTACAAACCTATCAAAGAAAAAGAATAGAGAAATCTTTTTCTTTGTTCAAAAAGAATGATTTATGGATTGTTTCTTCAAATTCTAAATTTTCAGCCGGTAATTTACTTAGAATATATGGGATAGAAGGAGGAGTTCTGTATCCTTCTGTAGATTTGTCTGAATTTTCTAGAGAAGAAAGCGTAGGAGAAAGAGCAGCACTGGAAAGTATAACGGATTTGAAAGACAGAAAATATGTTGTCACTGTCGGAAGAATTTCACGATTCAAAGGAATCTATGAAGCTGTGGAACATGTTAGTGGCAATGATTTGGATCTGGTAGTGATTGGGGGGGGCTCCGAGAAAGAAAATTTGGATTTACAAAGATATGCCAAAAAACATTCTATGAAATTGATTATTCTTTCAAGCATTGATTCAGAAACAATGAGAGCGGTGATTAGGAACTCAAAGGCAGTTATTGGTTTGGCACACGGTGAGGCTTTTGGCCTCACACCAATAGAAGCCATGGCCATTGGTGTGCCTCCAATATTCGTCAACGAAGGAGGATATAGAGAGACCATTATTCACAATAAAAATGGACTATTGATAAAAAGAGGAGATTATGCCGCTTGGAATTCGGGGTTAAAGGCGGTTAATGAATCATCTATTAGAGAAAAATGGGGGGAAGAAGGGTTGTTACAAATTGAGAAAATGGGGCTTAATCCTAAAAATCATGCTCAACGACTTTCGGAAATAATAAATAATTTAGTGGTTGAGTGAATACAAGATAAGGGGCAAAGACATGGCTACTGTTACTTCGATTAATATCAAGAAGGAAGGAGGGGTTCCAAAATTATCTGTCTCAAAGGCCTTTCTTGGAACTAATAATGTCGAAGGCGATAAGCAAAATGATTTAGAATATCATGGAGGGCCTACGAGGGCTGTTTGCTTGTTTTCTTTAGAAAGGATCTTAGCACTACAAAAGGAAGGGCATCCGATAAAACCGGGCACTACCGGAGAAAATCTAACTATAGAAGGATTAGATTGGAATCTGATGAAAGTGGGGGCGAAGTTTGCAGTTGGCGATGCAGAAATAGAATTGACTAGTTCTGCCCCTCCTTGCAAAACTATTTCTAAATCATTTCAGAACAATGAGTTTGTAAGAATATCTGAAAAGAAATTTCCGGGCTGGTCGCGATGGTATGCATCGGTGAATAAAGAAGGACTGGTGTCTAAAAATGATGAAATATTAAAGATTTAAAGATAAATGTCGTAGAAATATTAAAGATTACATGAATAAAGGCAATATTATGACTAATGCTATGGACATGACCTACTATACCGGTAGAGGCACCACAGATGTGTTTGGGAAATTCGGATTCAAGAATCGAATAAAAAGAGGATGGAGGGTTACGAAACTCGGCATGCATGTTGTAAAAGCCGATCCAGAATTGATGGTTTATCTTTTATTTTCAGGAATTATGTCAATTTTGAGTTTTGTAGTTATTCTGACTTTTACCGGAGGATTTGGGTTCGTCATTGGCGATGACCAGGGGTTCGATTCAGGCGTTACAATTGGCACATTCATTAGCTACTTCATCGTATCTGTAATTACTGTTTTTTGGAATGCGGCTATAATCGCTAGTGCTTATGAAAGATTGACTACCGGCAGAAACCCTAGTTTCTCTTATGGGATTAAGCAGGCATTGAAGTGCCTTCCACAAATATTGACTTGGGGGCTTATTTCAGGTACAGTTGGAATCATAATAAATTTCTTCGAAGGAATGGCGCAATCGGATAATATAGTAATTTCCCTAATAGGAACGCTCATTACTGCTTTTTTTCGAGCCGCCTGGTGGATGACAACTTTCTTTGTCGTTCCAATGATTGTTCTGGAAAATTATGGAGTTGGAGATAGTATGAAGAAAAGTCCTGAATTATTTCAAAAAACTTGGGGAGAAAATATTGCTGCTAGCGTGGGCACTGGGATAATAAATTTCTTTGTTATATTACTTATTGTTGTTATCTGCTTGCCTCTCTTAATATTTGGAGAGATTGGTGCTGCGTTGGCCTTTATTGCGATTATACTAGGCGTAGCATTTTCTTCTTTGTTTTTCACTGCTTGTAACGCTGTGAATATCGCTTCAATGTACTATTACGCGAAAACTGGAGAAGAAGTTCCACTGGCACAGAAATATGGATTAGATACGTACTAATTACTTACCAGTTACTTCATCATTATGATATATGGATGTCATTTGGCTGATATTAAGGCAGAGGTACCCGAGTGGTCAAAGGGGCTGGGATGAGGTCCCAGTGCGTAGTGCTTCGCAGGTTCAAATCCTGTCCTCTGCACCACAATTGGTGTTATATCAGATTGAGCCAGTATTAACCACTGGCGTAGTATCGGTCTCGGAACAAAGAACAACGAGTAAATTACTGACCATAGTTGCTTTCTTGTCTTCATCAAGTTCGATAATTTCCTTTTTACTAAGTTGATCTAATGCTTCTTCAACCATGCCAACTGCTCCTCTAACGATTTCGGTTCTTGCTGCTACTACTGCACTTGCTTGTTGGCGGCGTAGCATAGCTTGTGCGATTTCTTGAGAGTAAGCAAGATGGCTGATTCTCGCCTCGAGAACCTCGATACCAGCTCGCTTCAAACGATCCTCTACCGATGCTTGTAGCAATTCTGCGATTTCTTCTTGATGGCTAGATAATGAAATTCCGCCGATATCCTTGTCTTCAATTATATCATATGGATAAGCTGTTGCCATTGCACGGAGGGCAGCTTCACTTTGAATCTGCACATAGTGATCATAGTGGTCAACTTCGAAAAGTGCCTCTGCTGCATCAAATACTCTCCAAACTACTACTGCTCCGATATCGATGGGGTTAGCATTTACGTCATTTACCTTTAATCTAGCAGATTCGAAATTTCTTATACGCAGAGAAATTTTTTGCTTGTGATATAACGGATTGAGAAAGAAATGGAAGCCCTCTCTGTTGACTGTGCCCGCGTATTTTCCGAAAAATTGTACAGTTACAGCCTCATTTGGTGCGATGGTAATATAACTGTTCCAATAAAGAAGCCATAAAGGCCCTGAAACCATTAGAATTAGCACTGCAAGACCGCTAATGATTCCTCCTGCACCCGTTAGGAGCATGAGAAATAAGTTGAATATTCCAAGTATAAAGAAATGAATAAATATACCAATGAAGCCATTCAAGGTTCTCTTCTCGAAATCTTGCGTTATCTCTTCTTTTCTTTTTACTATTTCACTCATATTTAGTCCTCTGCAATATTCCGTGAAGTGTTTATCTTAATTATCTATCGCCAGTTCTATAAAATAGAAGCCGGTGGGAATAAATATGCACGTAGCAGCAAAAATATGTTTGGGAATAGGGGCTTTGATTTGTCTAGGAGGTATTCTGATGACGATGGGAGGGAGTGCAAATCTCGACGATGCTGGAGAATGGGATCCTGTTGAAAAAAGTGAATGGAATGGAGAACAAGGGACTTATGACTATTCGGGCGGAGAGATGTTGGTAATGGTTAGAGATGATGTGCGATGCGATACATTTTCCATGACTATGAAGAATTCAACCAGTGATTCCCATTATAAGAATGAGGACTGTGACCCGGAGGATGAATCACGTCCTGCTGGATACGGAGACGACCCCACAGGGTGGTATCATGTTGGCACCATATCTTCGCGAGATTATAGTAAAGGAGAATATACTATAGATGCAAGTTCTGAAATATATCTTGTAGATGGTTGGGAGATTCTCGTCGAAGAGGGGACTGAAGCCGTTACTGGTGGCCTTGCAATATTAGGAGGGGGTTCGGCTTTATGTTGCGGTTTCTTATTCTTAATTCTCGGGGGAATTTTTGCTCTAACAATGAAAACACCAGATAAAACACAAATTAATGTAAGTCAAGGAAATGTTCCTGTTGGATCATCTGCTTCTGATGCACAAAACACTGGAAATTCTGAAACAGATCCCGAATGGTGGGATAAGGAAAAATAAACTTAAGACCGTTTACTTCAACAAGATACGCGTCTACGAAGTGTCATGAGTAAGGCCAATATTGCATCTTTACTCGTCCTCTTGATGGTAATGGCTCCGCTTAGTGGATGTTTCGCTTCATCGGAAAAGGCGCCTACGGCTAACGATCTGGATATCGAGATTACAATACTAGAAGGAGGCTTTTTCCAAGATGTCGAGTTTTCGACTTCTGTATCAATGTCGGTTTTCATACCATATTTGATTATTGATCAAGATACAGGGTTTGTTCAAAATTCAACTGTGATTGATTTGAAAAAGGATGAAATTCAAACTTTGTCAATATTAGCGCCACCTAGAATTGATTCTATGGTATTCCTAGTAGGGGACTTAGGAAGAGACCACTGGCCTATCAGAGAACAAGGTGAATCATGGAAGACTTGGTTGGTTAGAGGTGGAGACAAAGCTGAAGGAGGAAATGGAATAGAAAGAGTCCCGCCTCTCGAAAACAAAACGTATAGCACTGTGAATCATAGTTTGGAAAATGGTGGAGAAGTTGCCACGAAATTCATAGATGTGAATAGAATAATGACAGTATCGAAGGAAGAAGGAGGAGTTCACTCAAGTGGAATCCTACATGGAAAATTGGTCTATGATAGGCTTTATGAAATTACTGATCCATCTAATAGTTTAGACATTGTTGATGGTAAAGAAGGATACTATGATAGGTGGGCGGGGCAAGGTAATCCTGCTTACGAAGATGCTGCTCAGTATCTTATCAGTGAATTGTCTTCATTTGGCCTTGAAGTAAAAGCTCATAGGTACGAATTTACAGATATTCTTGGTTCACAGAACCCGGAAGCATACAATGTATGCGCTTACAAATGGGGTTCCGAAGTAGTGAATGAATGGTTAGTATTTGGTGCACATTTTGATATCGCGCCGCCGGCCAATGCTGTTCTTTTGGATCCGCATATAATCGGAGAAAGGACATATGGGACAAGAGTTGGTGCGTATGATAATACTGCAGGGACTTCGATGGTTCTGGAAACAGCGCGGGCATTAGTTGACTTCGAAAGTAGAAGAACAATGGTATTCTGTCTTTGGTCTGGTGAAGAAGGAGGGAAAAGAGGGTCAGATTATTGGACGGAATATTATGTCGGTGAAGACAACCCAGATGTAACAATTACGAATTATATCAATTTAGATATGGCAGGAGTAAATTGGCCGGGTGGTGGCGGTGCACCTCATGGAGATCCTGACCCGTCCGTTGACGAAGACGGGTATCCAAAAGATGCCGAAGTGTGGCCTATGAGAGTGTATATTGGACCTGGTCCGAATCATGATAAGTTGGATCAGCCAGGAATGGTGGGGCTCTCAAATTGGATAGGATCTGATGCCTTAGGATTGGAAGAACAAATGGGGACCTTGGTAGGTCTAAATTATTCAGCTGATACTTGGAAAACCAGTGTCTGGCAGGATATGGATAGACCAGAAATCATCGTTTATGAGGATACCACAGCCAGAAGCGATCATGCTAGTTTCCAAGACAACCTGGGTGTTGTAACGGTTGGTTTTGGTGGATTGGTAGACGGGTATTGGTGTTATCATCAGGTTTGTGACACACTTGAAGAAATGGAAGCGTGGATGGACACGACTGGAAAAAACTATGGAGAAGAAAATACTGGTGTGGCAAATCTCGTAAATAGTTTGGATATGATTACATGGTGGGCTCTAATGACATTCTTTCATTGTGATGAAAAACCTGTTTTGAATTCACTACTATAATGGATTCTAAAGTTGAATGTGACTTATGACGGCTGAAAGTTAATGACCTAGGTTACGAATTACTTTTTGTACCGTATCAAAACTTGTGTTTCTTCCCTGTCAATATTGCGTTCTTTTTCAAACGCTACGGTGCATTATATTCCTATTATTGTTCGTAGTTCGCCAAACGTGAAAATAACTAAACTGATGCATATTACAAACCATACATAAAAAATTATTTCCGACCATTTTTTGATTTTTTTGCCGTCTAGTTCACCAAAAGGAAGCATGTTAAAAGTTGCTAAAATTGCATTGCCCCACATCCATGGCCAAATTAACTTAAGGCCAATTGGGTTTGATGATATGCCTAAAAGAATAGCAACGAATCCTAATAACCAAAGTATGACATTAGAGATTGGTCCCGCCAAAGCAACTTTGCCAAATTGAGACAGAGTTGTTCTTCCCGCAACCATGACTGCACCTGGTGCCATGAAAACTATGCCAATTGCTGCTGCCAATATAACTCCGAATCTGAGGCCGCTTGGGGAAACACGGAATTCCGCCCAACAACCATAACTTCTTGCAACAATTTTGTGTGCTATTTCGTGTAATATAAATGCTGGAGCGAGTGCTATGAAATATACAATACCGCCCTCAATAAAAGCGGAAGGAGAATTTAGTGCCCCAAATATTCCTCCAGTAGACATGAATGCAAGAGCTATGGTAAATGCAAATGTTGCCTGGGTTAAATGATCTATTTCTGTTTTAGAGAAATGCCACAATGAACCAGTATGTATAGGGATTGGTTGAGATTGACGGGTGCCAAAAACTCGGAAAAACGGCTGACCAGAAGTATTTGCATTGACTACGCGAATATGTGGCTTTCGCCAATTTCCATCGTCCCTAGCACGAGTGTGGGTCTTGGAATTGTTATCCATCTTATCAAAGGGATCTTCATCTAACCAATGTGCACGAGGGTCTCGCTTTTCCGTCATCTTGATTACACCCTAATTCTGTCCTGTTTTAATGCTCGCAATTTCAGTCTTCCTCTAGTAATTCATTCACATCATCAAGTAATTCTTCCCAGAAAGAATCTGGCGTTTCTGGAATTTTGTCACTAATTTTTAGTAGTAATTCCTCTATTTCTTCGGCATCCAATACCTCTGTAGATTTCTTACGGTTACTTGCAACATCTCGAATTAACGAGTGTTCTTTCTTTTTTCTTTGTTCTTCAAATCTTTCTTTAACTTCTTCAGCAGTCTTTGGTTGAGATGTTCCTTGATGGTTGTCAATTAATGATTTGTAGAATGTCATAGTCGCAGAATGTTCAGAATTTTCAATAAAATCGGAAGGGTTTGCAAGCATTGTTACAAACTCTCTTGAAAGTCTATCCGCTTTTGTTGTTGCTGGCCCGGCTGATATCTTATCTCGTACCCTTACATGAGAAGAAATACATTGCTTACATCTCTGACTCCCAGCAACATCTGGTGCATCACAATCAAGACAACAGATGGAAAATCCCATTTGTTCCATTGCTCGCCTTGGCAGAGACATACTAGGAAGGAAGAGTGTTCTAGCAATGAATCCTACCAATGTTTGTCTATTACTTATTAACAACTAAAATCTAATTATTTGCGGCATCTGGATTCTGAGGGGTTATCAATATCTGACTTGGATTGGAACTGATGTGAGGGATCAATAATTCGGACAAAGATGGTAAAATATGTACTGTGCAACTTGGTCCGCATGCTGGTGCTAAATAATCTTCTCCAGTGTCTGAAAATACAATATTAATACCGTGACCGGCAGGCAGAATTGCATCTATCGCTTGGAATTCCATCATCATAGTCAATTGTTGGGATGGGAGGACAGTTTGAGGTTCATACCCCCCGGCATGATATCTGATGTCCATAGTGGCGTGCCCTAATCTTATACCAGTTTCAGAATCTCTCATTTCTGCAAAAATTTGTCCTCCGTCCATTGTAGCTACTGCTTCAAGATGTAATCTAATAAGGCCGGAAATCAAAATATCCTCTGTCTCTGAAAGCGCTGAACAAGTTGTTGTGACTGTTTGACCGCCGCCAACAGCCGGAGCCCCTCCTCCTGTGAAAGCTCCTGAACTAGAACAATCAGATAAAGGAAGAGAGAGCCATTCTAAATCTTCAGGAGGCCATGTTTCTTCAATACGCCATTGTCCATCATTTCTTTGGACTTGGGCAGTTGAATCGGGTTTAGGCCCGTTTCCTTTCAAATAATATTCATACCATTCAAATAAATCTTGAGCCCAATCCCAACGGGTCATGTTGTGTATAGCTTCACCGCCATAACCGCTATCTTGGGCATTATGTTTGGTCCATTGGTCGGGATAATTGTGTTCCCATTGTCCTAAAATCCCTCTTATTTCATAACCCGCATCAACATAATCTTGATACCAATTTGTTCCTATTGGTCCTCCAAAGACTTGGTGAGGATCTACGTTCCAATCCTGTAACCCTTGAACCCAATAAACGCTCCCGTTCCAATTTTGGAATGCTTTATCTATATGACTACGTTCATCATAATAATTGGACATGTAAGGATCTAGTTCACCTGCACCATAAGTTACAGGCCCAGCAAATAGGCCTTCTACGATATCGGGACACACGTTATCCAAATCGTCTTCATTATAATCTACTGTACTAGAAAAATAATTCATATGCATAACTTGACTTCTAGCTTCAGCACTACCATTTTTGTAAAGTAAAGGATGCAAGGCTGTTGTGCCTGATATGGGCACTATTGTTTTCAGATATTCACTACCAAGAGCCGCTGCCTCCCATTGAGTGGCGCCTTCATATGACTTGCCGTATAATCCTACATTTCCATTAGACCAATTTTGTGAACCAAGCCATTCCACTGCATGATGGATTCCCCAACCTTCGCCTTCACCACGATAATCAAAACAACCGCTTGAAAGTTCAGTTCCAAATACCGCAACTTGAGCAAAAGCATAACCATGAGGGACAAAATTTTCGAAAATAAACTCCCCTCGCCCGCCTCCTACTATATTTGTAGGGGTTGATTCATCGCCTTGAGCCCCATAGGAAAAATAAGGGCTAACCACTGCAATTACTGGAACCTTTTCGCCTTCTAGTATGTTGCTTGGTAACCAATACGAAAGATGGACGTCAGAGGTTGAAGGACCGGTTTCCCAAACATTGGAAGTATCTACCTCAATGAATGCTTCTTGAACTTCAAGAGCATAATGTGGCCCCTCTTCAAGTGTATAAGAAAAAGTATGGTTGTCTTGCCAAGACAATGTATGTCTTTCGTAAATAGATGGATATGTTATATCCTGACTAGAATTTACAACTTTTTCATCAGTCGAAAAGATACATCCGGACATAGCGACTAATATGAACATTAAACCAATCGAAAGCGCAGATAATCGACTAGTCATGTTTGTCGGAAGAGGTTTAGATATTGTAACCTATGTTTTGAAAAAGCACCATTCATTCGCAATAACATGGAAGAAAAAGGTGGCCACAATAATCGCTGGATTATTCTTGGAATTATGAGCCTGAGCCTTGTAATTGTTATGCTAAATAATGTCACATTGAATGTGGCTCTTCCCGAAATGACAAAGGATTTGGGGGCAAAAAATAGTGAATTGCAATGGATTGTGGATTCCTATGCCCTAATTTTTGGAGGTATGTTGCTCGTAATGGGAGCTCTGGGAGATCGTTTTGGAAGAAAGAGAGCGTTGCAACTTGGATTGGTGTTACTGGGGCTGGCATCTGCTGCTGCAGCGTTTTATGCAGATTCTTCGAATGATGTGATCATGGCTAGAGCAATGATGGGTTTTGGCGCGGCTCTAGTTATGCCCGCTACTCTTTCCATTGTGATAGTTGTCTTTCCTAAAGAGGAACGAGGGAAGGCTATTGGAATTTGGACAATGATGGCTGGGATTGGGGCACCCATCGGATTACTAGTAGGAGGTTGGGCAGTAGAAAATTACGACTGGCAAATGGTTTTCTTGATTAATATTCCAATAATCTTACTGGCTCTTATGTTAGGATTGTTGTTTGTGCCAAATTCAAAGGACAGTCAAAAGACACCTCTAGATCCTGTTGGCGCAGTCTTGTCAATGGCCGCTCTAGGAACTATTCTTTACGCTATCATTGAAGCTCCAACTCTTGGTTGGACAAGTGCGGAAATGCTTCTAATTAGTGCTATAGGGGTTATTTTGACTTATGTTTTCGTTCAATGGGAAAAGAAAACCAATTTTCCAATGTTGCCAATTGGTTTTTTCAAATTCAATGGTTTTTCATTGGGATTGGTTGCAATAATGTTGGCTTCTTTTGTGATGTTTTCTTTTATGTTTACACAAATGCTGCATTTCCAATTAGTTAGAGGGCATACCGCATTGGAAGCTGCGGTAAGATTCCTACCACTGCCAATGGGTCTTATGCCGGCTGCAGCAAATAGTGACAAGTTAGTCTCGAAATTCGGAAGTAATAATGTTATTTCGACGGGTTTGGTTTTAATGACCGTTGCAATGGCCATATTCACTACTGTTGACATTGATTCAGAATACATTCGGTTGGCCGGTATTTTCTTGCTTCTTGGTTTTGGTATGGGTTTGACTTTAGCTCCTGCAACAACTGTCGTGATGGATTCTATTCCAGAAAACAAGGCAGGCGTAGGAAGTGCAACCAATGATGCAAGTAGAGAGGTTGGTGGGGCTCTAGGAATTGCGATTGGTGGCAGTGTATTGAACGAATATTATCAGAGAAATATGATTGTGCCTGAAGGTTTGGAATTGGGTAGTATCCCACTGGAGTCTTTTCCTGCTGCAATGCAGATAGGTGGAGAGTTGTTAGCAAACGGCAATGCTCTCGGTGGCGTTTTGATTCAAAACGCACAATTAGCATTCATGGAAGGGATGATTGCGTCTGCAACAGTGATGGGCGTTATTGCGATTGTTAATGCAATCTTGGTTAAATTGTATATGCCAAATAGGATAATTTCTAATATTGTCCAAAGTGAAGAAGAATAATTATCCAAGGCGTCTTTTAAGTTCAGAAATTAATTGTCTTGGGATCCGGCTTTCTACCTTCATTGGTTCACCATTAGGATGTTTGAAAGTGAGAGAGGATGCGTGTAAACATAATCTATTGATACTGGCTTTACCGAATCCATGTCTTGTATCGCCTATTACAGGACAGCCCAAATTGGCCATGTGTAAGCGAATTTGGGCGCGCCGTCCTGTATCTATTTTGATACGAATTAGGCTGTGTTCTGGTCCTTTTTTCTCTAACCACCAATTAGTAATTGCCGATTTTCCTGCTCGACGACCTGGAGGTACGAGCCTCATCCTCTTATCCTTCATTTCTTGAATTCTGCCAGTTTCTATTCCAGAATCATTAGGTGGTTTCCCATGGACTACCGCGTGATAAATACGTTCAATAGTTCTGTCCTTGAATTGTTCTTGTAGCATGTCTTTTATTTCAGGTGAACGAGCAAAAATAAGACAGCCGGAAGTTTCTCTATCTAATCGATGGACTAAATGTGCGCGAGTTCTACCGTTTTCCCACGCCCAAGCAAAAACACGAGAGAACATTGTGTCAGATTCACCACGATCTGTAGCTACCGATAATAGTCCCGCTGGTTTATTTACAACTATTACAGATTTGTCCGAAAACAATACCTCTGGTTCAGGGATTGAAGACTTGTATTTACCGGATGTTTCATCGCCATCTGATTTAGAAAGGACTGTGATTGTCGTACCAGGAGAAAGTTTTGAATTGGCCCTACTTACTTTAACTCCGTCGGCTATTACTCTACCATGATCGACCATTCGTCGAAGAGAATTCTTTTTTGCATCGGGATGTAATAACGATAATATCTCGATCACAGTTGCTTCTTCTTGGACTGTGATGTTGGGGTCTGACATACCCTTGGGAAATCGTTCAAACCATTCAACTTTCTTGATTATTATGCGTTTAGATACAACTATAGAGGTACAATACAATTGAAGTTCATGAGAGTTACTGGATACTTGATGAAGGAGATTTGAAAATGGAAATTAAAACTATATTGCACCCAAAGAAAATGTTAATTGGTTTGGGGTGCTTCATGCTATTGATGTCTGTGTTTGGAGTGATAGATGGGGATCAAATGGCTGAAGATATGTGGGGCGCAGATAATGTTGCAGAACATGATGCTGAATACGAACAAATGTGGGCCCTTAACATGATGCCTCTATTTGGAATGGCTGTTGTAACGGGATTACTTGTTCAAGGAAAGGCCTTGGCTCAAATGGCAATGACAGCATCCGCTTTTGTTCTTGTTTTCATGGGAGGAGGGATGATGTATTTGACCAATGAGAGCGGGTATGGTTCGGGTTCTCAAACTTTAATGATTATCATATTTTCATTATCTGCACTAATTGGGGTTGCTGGCTATCTTCACAAGGATGGTGAGTGAAAATGGATATCAAAGCAGCACTTTCACGGCCAAAAACCTGGGTTACTGTGGCCTCGGTTGCTCTACTATTGGTGTTAGGACTTGGCCCTCTGATGGCAGGGCTTGAAGGAGGTACTGGCCACGCAGAGTCTGAGTACCCGGAACTAATGGAGTCTCTGGATGGAGACGACGAGACAGCGTTTGTTGAAATTGTAAATCAAGAATTGTTCGTGTTTGGATTATGGAATGTTACCATTTCTCTGATGTTCTTAGCGATGATTTGTTTGACTAATGGAGAAAACCAGGCAAAACTAGCAATGGTAGCTGCAGGGTCAATGTTATTTGTTTCAGGAGTCGGTGGTTATTCGGTCAATGGTGATGCATACTTTTCTGAGTGGATGATGTTTTGCGCAATACTCGCAGTTCCTATCTTAATTACTGGATATATGCAATTGAACGCTGATGAAGAATAGATGAGTTCAAGATTTTCGGCCAAAAATTGCTAAAGTCCCTACGAACCCCGATTTGACCCCTACACGCCGTATTTCGACGTCTATGAAACCTGCATCAATCATACCTTGTTTCCATTGCTCTTCACTCAATGTAGTCATATGTACATTAAGAGATTGTGGCCAATCATGACTGGCAGTGTTTTCTAAATAATGATCGATGCCGGCAATAAGAACTCCTTGGTCTTCTAACCATTCATTATAAAATATCTTGAGCATTTCTAATGGTTCTTTCAAATAATACAAAAACTCCATTGAGTGAATTAAATCAAATTTCTGCGGAGGTTGCCACCCAGGAAGTCTGGACAAATGAAATTCACCATCGCCTTTTTGTCGAGCCTTAGCAATCATTTCCTTGGATCCATCAATTCCAACTACTTTGTTACAACTATCAAGAGATGTAAGTTTGCGGCACACCCAACCATTCCCGCAACCCACATCTATTGCAGAAAATGGTGTTTTCAGTTCGGGTATTGCGATTTCTAACATTTCATTGACTGATCTGGCGTGGCCGCTTTCCATTCCTTCATCTCTATCTCTAAGAGCCCATTCTGAAAAAACTTCTGTGGCTTCACGAGTCGTCACAATGTGCCGATAGTGTTCTATTGCAAGAATGTGTTTATTCTAATTTTCAAAATTCTGTAAAACATAGTTTACTGCGTTTCTGAAAATTTGCATACCTTCGCCTTCTCCATGCTCTATGTTTTCTCTAGTCCATGTAGCACCTAACCAGGTTGAATGGTTCGCCTCTGGATGTGGCATTAATCCAAAGACCAATCCAGAAGGATCACAGACGCCCGCAATGTTTCTCCAGCTTTGATTTGGGGAAATAGGATATGGTAAAACTTCGTCACTTGAAGATGGATATTTCGTAGAGGGGTCAACGTAGCGAACGGTTAACTGGCCCGCTTTATTCCAATCATCGAGGAGTTTTTTGTCTGCAGTAACGAATTTGCCTTCGCCATGACGAACCGGGACTCTGATTCTAGTCATGTCTTTTGTCCATATACAATGACTATTCGAATCAAATTCTAAAGTTGCCCATCTATTCTCATAATGCCCTGAATCATTAAGGGCGAGAGAAGCGGTTTGTGTCAAACTGACGTCTTCATCGCCAGGCAATAAACCCATTTTTACTAATACTTGAAATCCGTTACATATTCCAATTACTGGTTTCCCCGACTTGACAAAATCTCGAACCTGTTCTCTTAACCCGAATCTCAGTCTGTTGCCCATTAAACGCCCACTACCTAGATGGTCGCCAAATGAAAATCCTCCAGGAACCGCCATAATGTGATAGTCTGCTAAATTTACTTCGCCATTGACCAATCGATTTACATGAATCCTGTCTGATTTTGCTCCGGCCATGTCAAATACAGCCATTGTCTCGGTTTCACAATTTATTCCAAAACCAGAAAGTACCGCTACTTTGGGTTGCATCAATTAACACCTCCATTTAACGTTCCTTTCCAAGAATTGCGTAAATCACTCATGGATGCTGAAAGTACCACCTCATCTGAATTTCTGAATATTATTTCATCTTCTGAACCAACAATTCCCAGAATATCACACGTATGGCCTTTCATAGATTCCTCAAATAGTTGAGAATTCTGGGGTTTAACACTAACTAAAATTCTACCAAGGCTTTCACCAAATAGTGCACCCCATATATCTAAATCAGATTGGGCTGAAAGAAGTTGAGAGATGTCTAAGTTTGCGCCAGAATCACAACCAAAACAACATTCGGCCAATGCCGCAGCAAGTCCTGCATCGCTGCAATCGTGCGCACTAGCAACCAATTCTTTTGACATTGCAAATGTTAAACTTCGATACAATGAAAGATTCCTGGCGGTATCTATTTGTGGCACTTGACCACCTATGCCACTTGCACCTTGTGATTCGTCTTGGAGCATAAATGCTAATTCACTTGCACCTAACTCTTGATGAGTCTCTCCGACAAGATATATCATATCTCCAGATTCTTTAAAATCACTAGATACTGCCTTTCTAACGTCTTTGTGGTTACCTATTAGACTGAATAAAAGAGTAGGAGGAACACTGATTTTTTCACCATCCAAAGTAGCGTCGTTCTTCATTGAGTCTTTACCACTAATACAAGGCAAATTGTATGCCCTACATACTTCGTCTAGTGCTCGATTTGCACGTACCAATTGTGCTAATTTGTATCGGCCATCTGGAGTCTTTGCAGATTCAACAGGGTCTGGCCAGCAAAAATTATCTAATCCTGCGATTAAGTCTAAATCTACACCTACGCAAACTGCATTACGTAATGCCTCATCTATACTAGCTGCTGCCATAGCATACGAGTCGATGTCTGAATATCTAGGTACTATTCCATTGGATATTACCGCTCCTTGGGTGTGTCCATGTATTGGGGCAATAACTGCTGCATCGCCGGGGGCATCGTGATTCACGCCACCAAATGGTTTGATTACAGATTGTGCTATGACTTCATGATCATATGATCTAACCCACCATTCTTTACTTGCTACATTTGGTCTGGCCATCAGTCTAGAAAGTATTTCTCCCATCCCTTTATGATCCAATGAAGGGAAAATTATAGGACGGTGCTGAGGTGTTTTCCATTCGGATTCGAGTTGTAGTTGGGGACAACCATCATGCAAGAATGAAATTGGAAGATGTGCTACTGTTTCGTCGCCAAAGCGAACGACAAAAGCTCCAGAGTCAGTGAATTGCCCTACTGCGGTGGCTTCCACTTCATGTAAATCTGCTAATCTCTCAAAAGCCTCACAATCTTCGGGATTGACTCCTATGGTCATTCTTTCTTGGGATTCTGAAACTAAAATTTCCCATTTGCTCAATCCTGGTTGTTTCAAGGGGACCGCTGCAAGATCTAAATCCGCACCACCTGTCAATTCTGCTAACTCTCCAACACTACTAGATAGCCCGCCTGCGCCATTGTCCGTGATTACTTGGATAAGTCCTAAATCTCTAGCCTCTAATACCATGTCAATCATTTTCTTTTGTGTTATAGGGTCGCCTATTTGAACCGCTGATGAAGGGCTGTCTTCTGTCAATTCAAGACTAGAAAAGGTTGCGCCATGGATTCCGTCACTACCCACTCTTCCTCCAACCATGTAGATTATGTTGCCAGGTTGAGGGGTTTTGTCATGACTTTCTCTGCCATCAGGTAATAATCTCGGCATCATACCAACCGTTCCACAATAAACTAATGGTTTGCCAAGATATCGTTCATCAAATACTATGGCTCCATTGACTGTTGGAATTCCGGATTCATTGCCACCGGCTCGAACTCCCGCATGTACTCCTCGAAACACACGAGAAGGGTGGAATAGCCCTTCAGGGATGTGTCCCGAATAATCAGGAGGACCAAAACAGAAAACGTCGGTATTAGCAATCGGCCGTGCGCCCAATCCTGTGCCTAAAATATCTCGATTTACGCCTACTATTCCAGTCATTGCGCCGCCGAATGGGTCAAGAGCGCTGGGGGAATTATGTGTCTCAGCCTTAATACAAAGGCTCCAATCGTTATTCCATGCAATAACTCCCGAATTATCGTGAAAAATACTTAACAACCAATTTACTTGTGACTGAATATCTAACGTTGGCTTCATAATATGAGTTTTGAATAATGAATCGATGAACGTGTCTTCTCCTGTTTCGAAATCTACATGATGAATTTTGGCTGCAAATATTTTATGGCAACAATGCTCAGACCAAGTTTGAGCAAGGCATTCGAGTTCGGCGTCTGTAGGTGCTTTCTCAGGCAACCCCAGCTCTAATCTTGCTGCACGAATTTTTGGATTGCGATAATTGGCTTGTATTGCCTTCATTTCTTCTAAATTCAATGCTAATAATCCTGTTTCGCTGATTTCGATTAATTCGTCATCACTAACCTCGAGATTGACGGTTGCCGAAGGTTGTTGAGTCAATGGAGGTCTTTCAGGAAAATCCAAAACCGGCCATAATGATGTTAAGCAGTCTTTCGTGTCTGATATGCTCGACCTTTCTATCATCTGATTGTGTAACTTACTAGAAAGCCAACTTGGAGAAATGTCCTCGGAAACGCCCCAAAATAAGTAAGTCATGGTTGTCGCTATTTGAGATTCTTGAGATATGTGCGGAAAAATCGTACGAAGGCCATCCAAACCCGCTTGTCCTGCATTATCTGTAACTCCTGGTTTGAATCCAACAGTTATCGCAATTTGTGGATTCTCCGGAAATAATTGTTTGTTGTCCAACAAAGAAGTTTCTAAAGACCCGAATTCAATAACAGGATCTGCAAATAAATCATAAATTGCTTGTTCGGCCTCTGCTTTAGATATGTCCGATTTTACTTGATAACCTAAAATTACTCTTACATTATTTACAGAAACACCATAATCTGATTTAAGCATTGATTTGACTGAATCCCCTCGTGCATCTGTCAATCCTTCTATGTCGCGTGTAGCAACCTGAAAATTGAATATCTGCATTTGGGTCATCATATTGCCGCGCCCTATAGATAGTCCCCGTAGCAACCCGTCAATGAACAAAGCGGTGCAGGCCGTAGGCCTGTCGGGGGCATTTCAGGGGAAGACTTGACAAACCCCTAGGCGCTGATTGGGACGATGAAGGCAGAGGCTGCATGGGGGAGTCGGTGGAAAAATAGTGCAAATCCTCTCGCTCATCGTATAATGGAAATCGCTACAAAAAAGGAAAGTTTAGTATGTTTAGCTGCCGATATGCCCTCAATTACAGATCTTCTGAAATTGATAAAAGATGTTGGGCCTCATATTGCCGCTTTGAAAACTCATGTTGATTTGGTTGAAGATTTTACTTTAGATAAATGGGAAGAACTAACCGGCCTAGCGAAGGAGTATGATTTACTATTATTCGAAGATAGGAAGTTTGCAGATATTGGCAAGATTTCGCAACAACAAATGGGAGGAGTGCATGATATTCGCTCATGGGCAGATATTGTAACAGCTCATAGAATTTCAGGCCCCGATATTATAGATGGTATTGCAGCAGGTTGGGCAGATGTAGAAAGAATAGGAGGAGTACTGCTTTTGGCTCAGATGTCAAGCCGAGGTAATTTACTAGATGATAATTATGCTACTGAAACAATCGCCACAGGAAAGGGTTCTCCTCATGTTTTGGGGTACATTGGCAATGGAAGTTCGGCTAACGAAATTGTAACTCTCAGAAAAATGGTAGGAGAGGCGCAAATGATATGGACGCCCGGTATCAACTTAGATAATAATGCTGGAAAAATGGGGCAAAGATATGGGAACCCTCACGATAGTATAATCTCAGGAGCAGACATAATAATTGTAGGTTCGGGAATCCATGGTGCAAAAGATAGGGTTGCTGCTGCTAAATTGTATGCAGAGGCGTCCTGGTCTGCACTTCTTGAACGAGGGCAATAAATGTCAGAAATTTTGGAAATAATCTATTGGTTTGCTGCAATAGGTATTTCTTTGTTAACCGCGTATATCATTGCCAGAGAAATTGTAAAGCGATGGAGGCTTAACTATAGATTAGAAGCAAAGGATGAAACTTTACTAAACGATTCGTCAGTAAAAATTGAATTGTTGACAAGCGCGCCAGAAGGTAGTTCCTTTGTTGAATCGGTTCCTGCAATATTAATCGACGAATTGTAATATTTCATCTAAATATTCTTG